>Ga0155685_120_pt1 | contig 32771 bp, 50 predicted proteins | sample RifCSPlowO2_01_FD_107342 | JGI IMG/M metagenome (GOLD analysis project Ga0155685, IMG submission 107342) | Candidatus Giovannonibacteria bacterium RIFCSPLOWO2_01_FULL_44_16
ATATACTTCTTTCAGCTTTTGCAATAACGGTAAAAGCCGTTGGGGGGGGGTCTGTAAAGGTAAATTTTTATGAAAATTCAACCCACTCATAGTTTTGAAGATATCATTAGCATAGAAAACTTGCTAGAGGCCTGGCAAGAGTTTTTGCGTGGCAAAAGAAATAAAAAAGATGTTCAAGAATTTGAAAGAAATCTCATGGAAAACGTTATTATGCTTCATAATGATCTTACTGCTAAAAACTACCACCACGGCGGCTATCAAGCCTTTAAAATCAATGATCCGAAGCCCAGGAATATCCACAAAGCAAGCGTAAGAGACAGGCTCCTGCACCATGCAATATACAGACAGCTTTATCCGTTCTTCGATAAAACATTCATTGCGGATTCCTATTCTTGTCGATTAAACAAAGGAATGCATAAGGCTATAAATAAATTCCGAGAACTTGCCTACAAAGTCAGCAAAAACAATACCAAAACCTGCTGGGCTTTAAAATGCGACATCAGGAAATTCTTTGATAATATTGACCATAAGATATTGATGGATATTTTGAGAAAATACATCTCAGATAAAGACATTTTGCGGCTTTTAGAAAAGATTGTTTATAGTTTTGAAACACGATCGGGAGCGGGCTTGCCTCTCGGTAATTTAACCTCTCAGCTTTTTGTGAATATTTATATGAACGAACTTGACCAGTTTATGAAGCATAAAATAAAGGCAAGAAATTATATTCGTTATGCCGATGATTTTGTAATTTTGTCGGATGATAGACAGTGTCTTTCAAGTTTAATATTGCCGATTAAAGAATTTTTGCAAGAAAGCCTAAAACTGGAACTTCATCCCAAAAAGCTTTCAATAAGCACGGTTGCTTCGGGAATCGATTTTCTAGGCTGGGTGAGTTTTGCAGATTACAGGATACTGCAAACCAAAACCAAGCAAAGGATGTTTAAGAAGATAAACGATAAAAATAAGAAGTCTTATTTGGGAATGCTTGGGCATGGGAATACACATAAACTTATGGTACGTCTCGTCAGGCGCAACGAAGCGTTGGCTATTGAAATTTAAATTGTTCTCTGCTAAACTAAACCAATGAAATTCATACTGGCAAAAAAAGTGGAGATGTCCCAGGTTTTTGACGATAAGGGGAAAGTTCATCCCGTTACTTGGCTTGAGGCAGGCCCGATTTTTGTCACACAAGCAAAAACCAAAGAAAAGGACGGCTACACCGCTGTGCAGGTGGGTTTTGGCTCAAAGAAAGAAAAGAATGTTAAAAAACCGCAGAAAATCGGCAAGCTGGCGGATGGAAACTACCCCGCAATTTTCAGGGAAATAAGGACAGATGAAGTAATCAATGTCGGTGAAAAAATAGAAGCCACGGTTTTTGCGGAGGGAGATGCGGTAGAGGTAAGCGGAATCACAAAAGGAAAAGGATTTCAGGGAACTGTTAAAAGACACGGTTTTCACGGAGGCCCGAGAACGCACGGACAAAAGCACAGCGAACGCGCACCGGGTTCAATCGGAGCCGTTTGGCCTCAACGCGTATTGAAAGGGAAGCGGATGTCCGGACACATGGGTGTTGACCGCGTAACAGTCAAGAATCTCAAGGTCATCAAAATCGTTCCGGAAAAGAATCTTATCGCTATTTCCGGCGCCGTTCCGGGACACAGGGGGAGTGTACTCGAAATAAAGGGAAAATAAAAACCTAGTGCTCGCTAGGTTTTTGTTGTGGTAATGGTAATATAGAAAATATGAAGTGGCTTAAACCTCCTTGGCGAGCAGAACCAGATAATATAGCGCATTGGTCTTATCCGTTTATTGGAATAATATTGCCGTTTGTGATTATGTTGCGTAGTATTGAATTCTACAGTGTTCTATATTCGTTCCCAATAATTAATCTTATTTTTAATAGGGCTTTGTTGATGATAAAACTAAACCAAAGTAGTGATAAACCTATACTCGCTAAATTAGAAAAATACAAACATTTTTCGCTTATAATGCTTCTCGTGACTGTTATCATCGGCTTTGCGTCAGCTGCAGCTGCTTTCTTTGCGGAGGCTTTTATAATGGGGATGAGTTTTATGGTCTAGCGCGCTCTTGCACCCGAAAAAGCAATGTGCTAAAATTTGCTTATGAAAAAACTTACTAAAAAAATATATCAATATACTGCAGTTTTTGAACCCGACAAAAGCGGAGCTTACACAGCAACTATCCCGGCGCTTCCCGGTTGTATCTCGGAAGGCGATAATTTTGAGGACGCTTTAAAAAATATCGGAGAAGCGGCGGAACTATATCTTGAAGATGTTAAAATGGATAAAGCTCTCGAACAATTTGCTAAAGAAGCCCAGGAAATCATTGTTGCCCCGATAAAAGTGGCAGTTTAATAATGCCAAAAATTCCAGTTGTAAAACCAAAGGAAGTAATTCGCGCGCTAGAAAAAGCGGGCTTTTATTTTGTACGCCAGAAAGGCAGCCACAAACTCTATAAAAAAGATAGATTTCGAGTTACCGTGCCTTATCATAACAAAGATTTGGTTCGTAAAACAATAAAACATATCATTTATCAATCTGGGATGACGATAAAAGAATTTAGAGATTTGTTGTGAGGTAATTTGATAGAGGTTGAGGATATAAAAAACCTAGCGTTCGCTAGGTTTTTTTTGTTTACTTCCCGCAGCCGCGGGGTTTATTTTTTGTGTCAGGTTTTACCGGCTGGAACCGGATCTATCTTTAATTTCCGGAGTTTTTCTAAGGCTATATTGATTTTTTTCTCCATTATCAGCCATTTTCTTTTTTTCTCATTTTCTGTCAATTCTTGTACCGCTTTTCTGGCCATCTTGCGCGTTACCTTCACTTTTTTTGTCTTTTTTGGTGTTTTAGCCATTTTTCAGCTCCTTTTTATCTTCAAATCTAGGTTAAGTCTACCATACTTGCGTCCCAAAAAGCAATATGCTAACATCAAATAACTTGTGGGAAGCAGCTAATATTTAGCAAAAATTGAAAGGGATTAGCCAACAAGGCGTCATCCGCCTTTTTTTGTTTAAAAAATACCAATTACGAATCAAATACGAATATACGAATAAATTTAAGATTAGTATATTAGTAAAAATTAGTTATTAGTACTCCATGAAAACCGAAACTTACAATATTAAGGGTGAAAAAACGGGAACTCTGGAACTTCCAGAGAGTATTTTTGGCGCTCCGTGGAAACCGGCTTTGGTAAAGCAGGTGTTTGATGGCGAAGCCGCGAACGCCAGGCATCCTTGGGCGCACGTAAAGACAAGAGGCGAGGTTGCGGGTTCCGGTAAAAAGCCATGGAAACAAAAAGGTACCGGAAGAGCAAGACACGGATCTGTGAGGTCGCCGCTATGGATTGGCGGAGGAATTACGCACGGGCCGCGCAACGAACGCGATTTTTCCGTAAAAATAAATAAAAAAATGAAGAGAGGAGCATTATTTTCTCTTCTTTCAAGAAAATTGAAAGACCGGGAATTAGTGCTTGTCGATAAGTTTAATGTTTTGCAGCCGAAAACCAAAGAAGTTTTTTCAATAATTAAAAATTTGCGGGAAAAAGCGAAGGTGTACCGCATAGGCGACAAGGGCGGCCGCGCGATATTGTCTTTACCGAAAGAGGATAAAGTTTCCCGCGCCTCAAAAAATTTACCGTACATTTCATATGTTGAGCCGAGAAATCTGAACGTAGTCGGTCTTTTGAACAACAAATACTTGATATTGGACAAGACGTCGGTCGCCGAATTAGAAAAAACTTTTACATAATACCAATTACGAATTATGTACGAATATACGAATAAAATTATTAGTAAATTAGTAAAGATTAGTAATTAGCAATCTATGGCGTTCACATTAGGGCAAATGTTGGGGGGATGGAGGAAGAAAGGCGGCTCAAAGAAAGCGCCGCACAGGGAAGGCGAGAGTCATCCGCATCGCGTGGTTCCGCCCGGGAAGAAGTCGCTCTCCTCGAAGTCCGACTTCGGATCTGAAAAGAAGCCGGACTTCATCCCGAGCGACTTCAAAGAGGAAGCCGCATCTCGCACCCCGAAAGCCGCGATCAAGGGCGAATCTAATCTTGCCTGGGAATTGATAACCGCTCCCCACATTTCCGAAAAAGCGACGATGCTGGGAGATAATAAATATATTTTTAAGGTTTCAAATAAAGCAACGAAAGGAACATTAAAAAGAGCGATTGAAGAAAGATACAAGGTTGACGTTGAGTCTTTGAACGTATTGAATATGCCCGGAAAGAAAAGAAGAAGGGGCAATATGATAGGATTAAAATCCGGATTTAAAAAAGCGATAGTCGCATTAAAAACAGGCCAGACAATTTCGGAATTTTAAAGAATACCAATAACGAATCATTACGAATATACGAATAAATTTATTAGTAAATTAGTAAAAAATTAGTAATTAGTACTCACATGAAAACATACGCGCCAAGAAGCCCGGGAAGAAGACAGATGACAGGAATAAACTACCGGGAGTTTTTGACGAGGACCGATCCGGAAAAATCGTTGGTTGGCGGTCGCTTCCGTTCAGTAGGACGCAATAATCGCGGAAGAATTACAACAAGGCATAAAGGCGGAGGAGCTAAAAGGCTCATCCGCGAAGTTGATTTTTATTTTGATAAAAAAAATATTCCGGCCAGGGTAGATTCCGTTGAGTACGATCCTTCTCGTACGGCTTTCATCGGTTTGGTTGTTTATAAAGACGGTGTAAAGCGTTACATGGTTTTGCCGAAAGATGTAAGGCCGGGGAGAGAGGTTATTGTTTCGGAGGACGCCCCGCTCTTGCCGGGCAACCGCATGCCTTTGTCCAAGTTTCCAGTAGGTGCTCTAGTTTATAATATTTCATTAGCTTCGGAGGGCAAAGCCGTGCTCGTCAGATCGGCCGGTTCTTTCGCGGAAGTTTTGGCGCACGACGGCGGATATACTTTGATAAAACTTCCTTCTGGCGAAGTAAGAAAAGTTCCCGTACGCGCCTGGGCGTCTTTGGGACAAGTTTCAAATATCGAGAATAATCTTGTTGTAATAGGAAAAGCCGGACGTTCGCGCTGGATGGGTATCCGCCCGACGGTCAGAGGCTCTGCCATGAATCCGGTTGACCACCCATACGGAGGAGGCGAAGGAAGACAGTTAAGGGGAACCAGACGCCCGAAGAACAAATGGGGCAAGGGAACAAGAGGTGTTAAGACCAGAAATCCGAACAAATATTCCGGAAAGCTTATTGTTAGCCGGCGGACTAAGAATTAAAAATATATGCCAAGAAGCTTAAAAAAAGGACCCTATATAGAAGAAAGACTGTTGAAAAAACTTACCGGTTTAAAACCGGGTTCTTTGGCCGTGATAAAAACCTGGTCGCGCAGATCGACGATAAGTCCTGAAATGGTAGGATTTACTTTCGGAGTGCATAACGGAAAAGATTTTATTCCCGTGCACGTGAGCGAAGAGATGGTCGGACACAAGCTTGGTGAATTTTCCCCGACGCGGAAATTTAATAAACACGGAGGCAAGATGCAAAAAGAATTGGAAATGCAGGCTGCCGAAGCGGAGAAAGCAAAATCCGCGGCCGCCGCAACGCCGGCTAAAAAATAATTATGAAAGAATACAAAGCACATCTTAGATATTTGAGGGTAGCGCCAAGAAAAATAAGGCTCGTGGCGAAAACCATCCGCGGAAAATCAGCGAAAGATGCGGAGACGTCGTTGAAATTTACCGCGAAAAAAACCGCGCATCCTTTAGCGAAACTTTTACATTCGGCCGTTTCCAACGCAAAGAATAATTTCAATGCTGCTCCAGATAAGCTTTTTGTGAAAAATATTACGGTAGATAAAGGACCGGTTTTGAAGCGTTTTATGCCGAGAGCCCGCGGAATGGCCTCTTCGATTCACAAGCATACGAGCCATATTACAATTATTTTATCCGAAAAATGAGAATACCAATAACGAATCATTACGAATATACGAATGAATTTATTAGTAAATTAGTAAAAAATTAGTAATTAGTACTCGCATGTCAAAAACTTCGCATCCATACGCAGTAAGATTGGGAATAATACGTCCATGGAAGTCGCGCTGGTTTAATATGCGCGATTATCCGAAATTGCTGAAAGAGGACATTTTACTGCGCGGATTTTTAGAAAAGCGCCTCAAAGGAATGCTTGTTGACGGCGTTGATATAGAAAGATCTCCGGCTGTTTTGAATATCATTATCAAGACGGCGCGCCCCGGATTACTCATCGGAAGAGGAGGCGAAGGAATCGAGAAATTAAAAGGCGAGATAACCGTATTCTTGGTTAAAAAAGGTTCGGGATTTTTAAAGAAAGACGTAAAAGGTGCAAAGCCACCGACGCTTAAACTGACCGTTGAAGAGGTTAAGGTTCCGGAGGAGCACGCTAATATAATGGTTGAGCAAATTGCCGTGGATCTCGAAAAAAGAATGCCGTTTCGGAGAGTGATGAAACAAAATATCAGCAAAATCAGCGGTTCGCGGGAAGTTAAGGGGGTAAAGATAGCTCTGTCCGGCAGGCTCGACGGAGCCGAAATGGCAAGGTATGAATGGTTAAAAGATGGGCAGATCCCTTTGCAGACATTGCGGGCGGACGTTGATTTTGCGAGGGGTCGTGCGCATCTGCCTTACGGAGATTTGGGAATAAAGGTCTGGATTTATAAAGGAGAAGTTTTTAAAAACAAAAATGCTGTTTCCAAAACGGGTTAAATTCAGAAAGTGGCAGAGAATGGCCACACGCCGAACCCTTCGCGAGACCCGCGGAACATATTTATCATTCGGCGCGTTCGGTTTAAAAGCTACCGAGGCCTGTTGGGTCAATTCAAAACAGATCGAGTCGGCCAGGAAAGCCATGACCCATTATATTCAGAGGGGAGGAAAGATTTGGATAAGAATATTCCCAGATAAACCGATAACTGCAAAACCGCCGGAAGTAACGATGGGAGGAGGAAAAGGAGATGTTCAGGGCTATGTTTTTCCAGTGCTCCCCGGAAGGATTTTATTTGAAATGGACGGGGTTACGAGAGATGTTGCTGAAGCAGCACTGAAACGCGCCGGTGCCAAGCTTCCGATTAAAACAAAATTTGTTTTCAGATAAATATGGCAAAAACAAAATTAAAAGCAAAAGATATTGCGGTCAAAGGAAAAGAAGAATTGAACTCGGACATAAAAGAGTACCGAGAGAAATTGTTGGAATTGAGGATGAAACAGGGCGAAACAAGAAATAAAAATGTAAAGGAAGCAAGAGAAATAAGAAAAAATATTGCCCGTATTCTTACAATATTAAATAAATAAATATGGCACAAATTTTAAAAGGAAAAGTAATTTCGAATAAAATGGCAAAGACCGTAGTCGTTGAGGTTACGCGTTTAAAGAAGCACCCGATATACGGAAAGCAAATCAAAGTTACGGACAAATATAAAGCGCATACGGAAGAACCGATCCCGGAAGGAGCTTTGGTCATGATAAAGTCTTCCCGGCCAAGGTCAAAAGATAAAAAATGGGAAGTAAATAAAGTTTTATGATACAGCACCGAACAATGTTAAGTGTGGCGGATAATTCGGGCGCGAAACTCGTGCAGTGTATTAAAGTTTTGGGCGGAACCCGCAAGCGCTATGCCCAGATCGGCGACATTGTCGTTGTGGCGGTAAAAATAGCGGAGTCCAGGAAAATCGTAAAAAGGAAAGAGGTCTTGAAAGCATTGGTTGTCCGTCAAAGAAATGTTTTGCGGAGGGCGGACGGCTCATACATACGTTTTGACGACAATGCAGTTGTAATTTTGGACGGGGAAGAGCCGAAAGCCGGCCGTATTTTCGGACCTGTGCCTAGAGAAATAAAGGAAAAGGGTTTTAATAAGATAGCGTCATTAGCCGAAGAAATCGTTTAATATGCAAAAACCCAAATTAAAAAAAGGAGATTCGGTCGTAATAATTTCGGGCAAAGACAAAGGAAAAAATGCCAAGGTTCTTAAGGTTATTCCGGATGCGGAAAAAATATTGGTTGAGGGCGTTGCTATAAGAAAAATGCACAGGCGCCCCAGAAAATCCGGACAAAAAGGAGAAGTTGTTTCAGCCCCCTCGCCGATACATATTTCAAATGTAATGATTTACTGCGGACACTGCGGAAAAGGGGTAAGGGTTGGCTATCAGTCTTTGGATGATGGCAAGAAGGTAAGGATTTGTAAAAAGTGTAGAAACGAAGTTTAATATTTATAAATGAAGCGCTAATATTAATATTATGTTACAAGAAAAAATATCTCCTCAAGAGGAGAATAAAGAAAATAAAGCTTTAGTAAAAAAAGAGCCAAAAGAACTTAAAAAGCCTTTTCGACTAGAGGACATAGAATTTGTTCGCCCACTAAAATCCATGACTGCGAAAGAAGTCTTGGAAGAAATGAAAAAACAGGGAATAAGACCGCTTACATTGGACGAAGCGCAAGCACTTTTAAAGAAAAGCCAGGCAGACCAAATAAAGTCCGAGGGCACAGATATAGTTCCTGAATATAAGGAAATTGACGAGGAACAAAAGCAATTACCAGAAAAATAAAAGTTCTTTTTTATTTGACTTTTTTGTAACGTTAATATAGCATGGTTTTATGTCTAATGTACTTATTATTCCTAAAGAGTTGGCTCAGAAAGGTGATTTGATATTGGTTCCGAGGACAGATTACGAAGACGCTTTGAAAGTTAAAGAGCGGTTGCTTGGAGAAGAGACGGATATCGACGAAGCTGTAAGAATTTTTGAAAAAGAACGCAAAGCCGGCAAGCTTAAAATGGCAAAGAGCTTTTCAGAAATGCTATGAACAAAGATGGTCAGAGGAGTATTTATTACTCTTCTAGGTTTAAAAAATCATTGCGAGGGATTCCAAAATTTGTTCAAAAAGCCTTCCTTGAAAAGGAGGGCAAGTTTTTAGCTAATCCATTCGGTCAGGCACTTGAGACCCATAAACTGCACGGTAAATATAAGGAATACTGGGCTTTTACAGTAATTGGACAATACAGAATTATGTTTTTATTTATGAAAGACGGCGGTGTCGGCTTTATAAACATAGGCAACCATGATATCTACAGATAAATAAAATATTTTATGATTTCAATGAAAGAAAAATATAATAACGAAGTTGTGCCGAAGATGACGAAAGAATTCGGCTATAAATCTCCTATGGCTGTGCCGAGGGTATTGAAAGTAGTCGTAAATTCAGGCACCGGAAAAAATCGAGATAAGAAAGACGCAATAGAGATCGTGATAAAACATCTGGCCTTGATTACCGGACAAAAGACCTCGCCCCGTCCGACCAAAAAAGCGATCGCTTCATTTAAGACCAGAGAAGGAATGGTAATCGGATATATGGCTACATTGCGCGGACAGCGGATGTATGATTTTCTGGACAGAATGGTAAATCTTGCGATACCGCGCATGCGCGACTTCCGCGGAATACCATTGCGCTCCATCGACCAGGGAGGTAATCTTTCTTTGGGTATGCGAGAGCATATTGTTTTTCCGGAAATGATCGGAGAGGACGTGAGAAGCATATTCGGTTTCGAGGTTACGGTTGTAACCAGCGCAAAGAGCAAGAAAGAGGCCGCGGAGCTTTTTAGATTATTAGGTTTTCCTTTGCAACGATAATACCAATTACGGATTATGTACGAATATACAAATAAAATTATTAGTAAATTAGTAAAAATTAGTAATTAGTATTTATGGCAAAAACTTCAACATACGCAAGATCGTTAAAAGTTCCGAAATTCAAAAGCCGGGTGGTAAGGAGGTGTTTCCGATGCGGAAGGAAAAGAGGATATATGAGGGATTTTGATCTTTGCAGAATATGCTTCAGGGAACTTGCGAACGAAGGTTTAATACCCGGCATTAGAAAATCTTCATGGTAACGAGTACGAATTACGAATCCGATACAAATATACGAATATGAGCGAAGAAATAAAAAAAGATTTAATATACCCGGAGTTAAGCTATAAAATAATTGGCGTTTTGTTCGACGTTTATAATCAATTAGGTTATGGGTATCAAGAAAAATATTATGAGAAAGCCACTGCTGCGACGTTAAAATTGGCCGGGTTAACTTACAAAGAGCAATTTCCTATCCCTTTAAAGTTCAAAGATGAGAAAATTGGAAATTATTTCCTAGATTTTCTTGTAGATGATAAGGTTGTATTGGAATTGAAACGAGGTGAACGGGTTGCCAAAAGCAACATTGATCAGGTTTATGCTTATCTAAAAGCTACGGGCCTGAAATTGGGAATTCTTGCACAATTTACGCCAGGCGGCATTAAGTTTAGAAGGATTTTAAATATTATTTAAAGTTTTATTATGAGAATCTGGGAAAAAATTATATTTTGGGCTGGTGCTGCTATCATGATTTCCGATAGTTTGATATGGCAATGGATAATCAAGATTGGCGAAAAACCAATTTCTAACCTTAATATGCCGATACCACGCGTGCTTTTTTCGTTAGGTCGCAGGGGTATTATTATTGATATTTTGGTTATTATGGTATGGCTGATTGTGTTGGTGAGGGTTTATCGAAGGGCTAATCAGCGCGAATCTTAGTAAGATTATTCGTATATTAGTAGAAATTAGTAATTAGTATTATGACAGACCCAATTTCAGACATGTTAATAAGAATAAAGAACGCCCAGGCTGTGGGAAAAGAAACGGCTTCGTTCGGGTATTCCAAATTAAAAATGGAAATAGCAAAAGTTCTGGAAAAAGAAGGCTTTGTTTCGGAAGCTGAAAGAAGGGGTAAAAAATTAAGGAAGTTAATAGAAGTAAAATTACTTTATGGCGCAGATCGAAGCCCGAAAATTTCCGGTATCAAAAGAATATCAAAGCCGTCCCGGCGGGTTTATTTCGGATTCAGGGACGTGCACAAAGTCATGAACGGTCTTGGTATAGCGGTTTATTCGACCACAAAAGGTTTGCTTTCGGATAAAGAAGTAAGAAAAGAAAAGATCGGGGGAGAAAATTTATTTGAGATCTGGTAATGAATACCAATTACGAATCAAATATGAATTTACAAATAAAGAATTTAATTAGTATATTAGTAAAAATTAGTAATTAGTACTCGATGTCAAGATTAGCAAAAAAACCAATAATAATTCCGGCGGATGTAAAGGTAACCCAATCGGGGCGGAACCTTGTTTTTCACGGTCCGAAAGGGGAAGTAAAGCGTCATTTCCCGGAGAGCGTTGTAATAAAACTTGAGGACGCTTCTTTGCAGCTGACCTCAAAAGGAGAAGGCAAGAATAATAAAGCTCTTTTAGGTACTGCCGCGGCTCATTCTAGGGCGGCTATACAAGGCGTCAGGGAAGGATATGAAAAAAAATTAGAAGTCGAAGGTGTTGGATACAAAGCCCAATTGGACGGCCAAAATTTGGTTTTTTCGCTGGGATTTACCCACAAAGTCGTAGTTCAGCCGCCGAAAAATATTACTTTCAAAGTGGAAAAAAATACGATTACCGTAACGGGAATTGATAAAGAGGAGGTTGGCCGGATATCGGCCGAGATACGCACGAAGAAGCCTCCGGAGCCGTACAAAGGCAAGGGAATCCATTATTTAGGAGAGGTTATTAGAAGAAAGGCCGGTAAAAAAGCTGTCTCGTCAGCCTAATAATATGAAAAGAAAAATATTAAAACGCGTATTGAGGCACAGAAAAATAAGATCAAGAATATCCGGAAGCAAATCGCGGCCGAGGCTTTCTTTGTACCGTTCAAATAAGCATTTGTTTTTACAACTTATCGATGACGAGAAAGGGGGGACTATTTTGGGCCTAAGAGACGACGATTTGCTCAAAGGCAAAAAGAATTTGAAAAAAACCGAAAAGGCGTTTGAAGCAGGGTACGCTTTTGCCAAACTCGCTTTGGAAAAGGGCATCAAAGAAGCGGTTTTTGACAGAGGAGGATACAGGTATCAGGGGCGCGTAAGAAAGCTCGCAGAGGGCGCGCGTGAAGGCGGATTAAAATTCTAGAATACAAATAACGAATGAATACGAATTTACAAATAAAGAGTTTAATTAGTATATTAGTAATAAATTAGTAATTAGTAATCTATGGCAAAAGAATTCAGAAAACCAAGGCCAAAAAGCGAATACGAGCAAAAAATGATCGACTTAAGGCGCGTGGCTAGAGTCGTGGCCGGAGGCCGCAGATTCACATTCCGCGCGGCCTTGGTCATAGGCGACCTGAAAGGGCGGGTGGGCTTCGGATTGGGAAAGGCGATAGACACTTCTCAGGCTATCGAAAAAGCTTTAAGAGAAGCAAAAAAGAATATGGTTTCCGTACCTTTAACGAAGAGCGGTTCTATTCCGCATGAAGTTTCGGCGAAATACGGAAGCGCCAAAGTAATATTAAAACCGGCAAGAGAGGGAAAGGGTCTTGTGGCCGGAGGTGCGGCGAGAACCGTTTTGGCTTTGGCGGGAGTTAAGAACGGAAGCGCAAAAATACTTTCACACGGGAAAAACAAAATGAATAATGCCCGTGCCGCCATGGAAGCTATTAAAATGTTTAAGAAATAAATATGCAGGTAAATCAATTAGCAAAATCTCACGGAAGGAAACACAGGCGGATAGGGCGCGGAGGAAAACGCGGATCTTTTTCAGGACGCGGAATCAAGGGACAAAAAGCGCGCGCCGGCCATAGGATCCGTCCGCAGATAAGAGATATCATCAAAAAGATCCACAAACGCCGCGGTTACGGCAAGACCCGTGCTGCTTCGGTAAATCCTTCCAATGTTAAGCCGGCCATTGTTAATTTATTTGAGCTGGAAAAGGCATTTAAATCGGGCGACAAAATAACTCCAAAGAGTCTTGTTGCGGCGGGACTTATAAAAACGAAAGGAGATAAAATGCCAGCAATTAAAATTTTGGGTGGCGGGAAACTCTCCAAAAAACTTACCTTTGACAAATCTATTTTGATGTCTGGGTCCGTTCGCGCTAAACTGGAGAAATAAGCAAAATGTGGGAAAAAACAAAACTTATTTTTAAAGACGCTGATCTCCGGAGGAAATTTTTATTCCTCTTCGCGTTTTTGGCGGTCTTCAGGATGGCGTCCGCCATACCGGTACCGGGGATCGATGCTTTTAAGCTCAAGGAATTTTTTGCTTCCAGCCAGTTATTCGGCCTTTTGAATATTTTTTCCGGAGGAGGCCTGGAAAATCTCTCTATCGTCATGCTTGGAGTCGGTCCCTATATTACGGCTTCCATTATCATGCAGTTGTTCACCATGATTTTTCCGCGCCTGAAAGAAATGTATCAGGAGGAGGGTGAAGCGGGCAGACAAAAGTTCAATCAATATTCTAGGCTCATCACCCCTCCTTTGGCGCTTATCCAGGGGTTCGGGCTTTTATCTATTTTGGAAAGGCAGGGGATTTTTCAATTCACGGCATTTGAAAGGATAGCGAGTCTGATAATCGTTACCGCAGGCTCAATATTCCTGATGTGGATTGGCGAGCTGATTTCCGAATATTCCATCGGCAATGGCGTTTCCATCATGATTTTTGCGGGTATTGTCGCAAGATTCCCTTCGGATCTGAGGCAAACCCTGCTTGCTTACGATCCGTCGCAGCTATCGACGCTTATCGCGTTTTTTATTATCGCTTTAATAACCGTTGCCGCGGTTGTTGTGATATCCGAGGGAGAGCGGCCGATACCGGTTTATTATGCGAAGCGCGTGCGCGGAATGCGTATGTACGGCGGGACAACCACTTATCTTCCGTTGAGGGTTAATCAGGCCGGAGTTATTCCGATAATTTTTGCTCTTTCGATTCTGCTTCTTCCTCAAATGGTTGCGAATTTTTTCGCTTCTTCCGGGAACATCATATTACGGACGGTATCTTCCTGGGTAATTAATTTTTTGGGAAGCAATTGGTATTATGCCGGCGCATATTTCGTTTTGGTATTTGTATTCACGTATTTTTATACGGCAGTTACATTCGATCCTGAGGCGATTTCCACAAATTTGCAAAAAAGCGGAGCGTTCGTTCCGGGAATCCGTCCCGGCAGAAATACTTCGGAATTTTTATATAAGATAGTAAGCCGGATAACTTTCGTCGGCGCATTGTTTTTGGGTATCATAGCCGTCTTACCGTTGATTCTTCGCGCCCTGAGCGGAATATCAACGCTGGCAGTCGGAGGCACTGCGCTCCTAATTGTTGTTTCAGTCGTTTTGGAAACAGCCAAGCAAATCGAAGGCCAGCTTTCTCTGCGGGCGTACGAATAGGCTAAAAAAGCCATTAAAATAGGCAGATTTAGTCTATTTGATTTTTTATTATTTTAGATGTATAATTAACAACAAGCTGGGAAGACTACAGGAAATTTTATCTTGTTTTCCCGGGGACTGTCTGGCGGGGCTCGGATGACGACCGCCGTGTGCCTTGCCTCGGCTGGTTCGGCGAGCGCTGGCACCTCTACTTCTATTGGCTTGATAACGATTGGTACGCCTACGATTGGGTTCTCCGCCCTCGCAAGTAGTGCTTTGAAGCTTTGATTTGGAAGTTTTGGTCCTTGTTCACTTGGACCCTTGGCCCTTGCAGAATGTAGAAAAATACATTTTGCAAGGGCTTTTGTTTTTGTTAAAATATTTTTGGATATTAGGCTAATATGCCTGCGGCTGAGTTTGCTCTACAAACAGGGCGGTTATCAAGCTTTTAAGATTAATGATCCGAAGCCCAGGAATATCCACAAAGCAAGCGTAAGCAACAACAACGTCAAAACCTGCTGGGTTTTGAAGTGCGATATCAGAAAATTCTTTGATAACATTGACCACCAAATTTTAATCAAAATTCTGGAAAATTACATTCCGGATAAAAATATCATCCGGTTACTTAAAGAAATCATAAACAGCTTCTCGGCAAAACAAGATAGCGCAGGTCTGCCTCTCGGCAATCTAACAAGCCAGCTCTTTGTAAACATCTATATGAACGAATTCGGCCAATTTATGAAGCATAAGCTCAAAATGAAATACTATGTTCGCTATGCTGATGATTTTGTTGTTTTGTCTGATAGTAGGCCGGAGCTTTTAAGTACGGCGCAACCAATAAGGGAATTTTTGCGAGAGAATCTAAAGCTAGAACTCCATCCAAAAAAGCTTTCGATAAGCACTATTGCTTCGGGAATAGATTTTCTGGGCTGGGTTAGTTTTTCAGATCATAGGATACTTCGAACCAAAACCAAGCAAAGGATGTTTAAAAAGCTAAACTCCAAGAATAAAAAATCTTATTTTGGCTTAATAAGCCGCGGGAATACCAGAAAACTTGCGGAGAAGCTTGCGAACCTGTAAGATTACTTAATGAATAAAAAGCCGGTAGTTGCTCTTTTAGGAAAATCCGGATTAAGTATAATTGTATAATGACTACCGGTAAAAAAGCCGCGATTTTTCTTTTTGGACGTCCTGCTTCCGGCAAAGGAACTCAGGCAAAAATTTTGTCGGACAAAACCGGTTTTTATCATTTTACTACGAGCCGCGAAGGCAAAGAATATATAAATACCCACAGCGATGAACAGACAAAACGGCAGGCGGAGCTTTACAAAGCCGGCAAGCTTTTTCTACCCGAATGGACCTCGCGCGTAGTGCTGGAGAAGACAATGGAAATTATAAAAACGGCCAAAGGAATCATATATGACGGGACTCCGCGGACGCTCTACGAAGCCAAAGCGGTTTTTCCGGAAATAGTTAAGCTTTTAGGCAAAGAAAATGTTTACGTATTATTGATAGATATAAGCGCGGAGGAGTTCAAAAGAAGGGTGGAGAAACGGCTCATCTGCAACCGCGACAGCCGGCACGTTTATATCCGTTCGGACGTATTTATGCCGGGTACAAAATGTCCCGAAGGAGACGGCACGTTGGAGATCCGCGACCTTGACCAAAAGGAAGTGCTTCAGATGCGTACTGACGAGTACGCCGAGAAAACCGTTCCGGCTATAAAGTTCATCGAAGGCTTGCACGCGATAAAAAGCATCAACGGCGAACAATCAATTGAAAATACCAATAAGGATATTTTAAAAGCGCTTGGTTTATGACAATAAAAAACAAAAAAGAACTTGATATTTTGCGGGAGGGCGGCAAGAGACTTGCCGCTATTTTGGTTGATGTTGCGAAAGCGGCGAAAGAGGGCGTTGTGACTAAAGAATTGGATGAATTGGCGGAGAAATTAATTTTGAAGGCGGGAGGTAAGCCGTCTTTTAAAGGATACAAAGTGCACGGGGCACCGATGCCTTATCCCGGAACAATTTGCATTTCAATTAATGAAGAGGTCGTTCACGGACTTGCATCAGACAGAAAATTAATAAACGGCGATATTGTCGGTTTGGATATAGGAATGTGGTACGAGGGATTGTGTACGGATACTGCGATGACTGTTTTGGTTGGATCATCGCTCGCGCATTCCGATTTTCTCGCGCTTAACCCTCTCTACGGGGACTCCGACGCGTCTCCAAAATCGGAACGCGCTCGCTTTGATTTAAATAAAAAATTCCTTGAAGCGAAGCGGTTAATTGCTGTAACAAAAAAATCTTTAGAAATTGGAATTGCTCAAGTTCGCCCGGGCGCGAGAATAGGCGATATCGGTTTTGTAATTCAACAGCATCTGGAAAAAGAGGGTTTTGGCGTTGTTCGCGAACTTGTCGGGCACGGCGTTGGACGCGCGGTTCATGAAGAACCGGAAATTCCGAATTGGGGAAGAAAAGGAGACGGCGAAGAGCTTTCCGAAGGAATGGCCATCGCTTTGGAGCCGATGGCCACCGAAGGCAATTCCAAAGTAAAAATTGCGTCGGACGGCTGGACATGGATAACGCGCGACGGCTCCCGCTCCGCGCATTTCGAACACACACTCGTCGTCACTAAAACCGGCTCCGAGGTGCTGACAGAACTCTAATTTAGTTTTTATGCTAAAATAAGCTCATGCCAAAACCTGATATATATTTGTCGGTAATAGTGCCTGCGTATAATGAGGCGGGGAGAATAGAGAAAACTTTGCGCAGATTCAATGAATATTTTGCAACGCAGGCTTATACTTATGAAATTTTAGTGGTAAGTGACGGCTCAAAGGACGGAACATCCGAGATCGTGGACAGAATGATTAAAGAGATCAAAAACATGCGCTTAATAGACCGCAAACAGAATCGCGGCAAGGGTTACACGGTTCGCGAAGGAATGCTGGCGGCGTACGGGCGTATCCGCCTTTTTGCCGATGCGGACAATGCCACGGATATTTCCCATTTTGAGAAAATGAGGCCGTATTTTGATAAAAATTATGAGGTTGCGATTTGTTCAAGAGACGAAAAAGACGCTCCGGGCGCGCGGCAATCGGTCAAGCAACCTTCATGGAAGAGACTCCTAGGCAACATGGGCAATCTTTATATACAGTATATGGCGGTCCGCGGCATTTGGGATACTCAGTGTGGTTTCAAGGCTTTCCGCGATTTTGCCGCGGAGAAGATTTTTTCGCTTGCACTGATAGACAGGTGGGCTTTTGATGTGGAGGCATTGGCAATTGCGAGAAAAATGGATTACCGCATTGCGATAGTTCCGGCTTATTGGGAGAATGACCCGAAAACGCACGTTAGCTTCATGGCTTATTTCAAAACTTTGTGGGAAGTTTTTAAAATTAACAGATCAATGAAGCGTCTGGCATGGCGGATTCATCAAAACGACGAACTTGCCTGATATGGGTAAAAATCTTATTGAATTCAGAAAAGATCTGGTGTCCGGCGATTGGGTTTTGATATCCTCAACGTTTCAGAAAAAACCCGTTTTTTTCACCCGCGCTGATACAAGGCCGCTTCCAAAATCAAAGTGTCCGTTTGAAGATCCCCAAAAAGCCGGCCACAATGAGATTTTAATGTGGCTTCCCCGGTACGGTAAAAACGATTTTAAAAACTGGTGGCTTCAGGTTTTAAAGAACAGATTTCCTGTTATTGATACGAACAAAGTTTGCTCACCTATCTACAAAAAAGATAATTTTGAATTTACTCCCGGCAACGGCTTTCAGGAGCTGGTCATAATGCGCGATCATCAAAAGCCTTTTGGTATTATGAATAAAGAAGAGATAGAGCTTGTTTTGGAGGCATACACAATCCGCTATCATGCACTTTGCCTTGAACCATGCGTTGAATATATTTTGATACTGCACAATTCCGGTCTGCGCGCCGGCGCGTCCGTTCCGCATCCGCATTCCCAGATTTTTGCTATACCGATTATCCCCCCTGATGTTTCAAGAAGCCTCGTCGGCTCGGCAAATTATTATCGCAAAAACAAACGTTGTGTCCACTGCGACATGCTGAAATGGGAGACGAATAAAAAAGACAGAATAATATATCAGAACGATTCGTTTATGGCGCTGGCTCCCTACGCATCTAAAGCAGCATATGAAGTAAGAATATTCCCAAAAAAGCACGAGGCGCGTTTTGAAATGATCGACCGGAAGCAAAAAAGCGATCTGGCGGAGGCGATGCGGAAGGTTTTCGGCAGAATATATAGAAATTTAAAAAATCCGGATTATAATTTTTTTATTCATACCGCTCCTCCGAAAGAATCCGGAAAAAGCCATTATCATTGGCACATTGAAATTCTTCCGCGCGTCGCCGTTTGGGGAGGGCTGGAGCTGGGTGCAGGGATAGAAGTCGTAAAAATTTCTCCCGAGGAAACAGCGAAACTATTAAGGAAATGATTATTGACGCGCATACACACATAGGAAGGGTGCCAGATTCCAAATTCAAAAAACTAGGTTTTGAAGAAATACTGAAATTGTTTTTGAAAGAAATGAGATCGAATAAAGTTGACCATGCTGTTGTAATCGCAAGTTATAAACGGACAAGTTTTAATCTGAATATGATGGAAGAACTGCAATTGGTTAAAGGGATAAAAAATATCACAGCCATCGGATCAATAGATATTTTAAATTATTCAAAAAAAGATATTGATCTGCTGGACGAGTTTCTGGATAAGAAGATAATTAAAGGAATTAAATTGCATTTAGGGTATCAGTATTTCTACGCCAACGAGGATAAATGTCGACCAATATATGAACTGTGTCTTAAACATGACGCGCCGGTGATTTTCCATACCGGAGACACACTGACCATTCCCGGAGAGCGGCCTGCAAAAATAAAATATTCGCATCCTTTGCTGATTGATGATGTTGCGGCGGAATATCCTGACTTAAAGATAATTGTCGCTCATTTAGGAAACCCGTGGCTTGTGGATTGCGCGGAAGTTCTATATAAAAATGATAATGTATACGCTGATATTTCAGGACTTGTCGTAGTTGATAAAGATATATTTTCTCCATATGGCGAGACGATGAAAAAGAAAATCCGGGCACTTTTTGAATACAGCGACCCGAGAAAATTATTATACGGAACAGACTGGCCATTAGCCTCAATGAAATCTTATATAAAATTTACCAAAGGCTTAGGCATACCTAAAAAAGACCTAGATTATGTTTTTTATAAAAATGCGGTAGAATTATTTAAATTATGAGAAAAATAATAATCGGCAATTGGAAAATGAACCCCACAACCCCCAAAGAAGCCCTTAGGATTTTTTCGGTAATTCACAGAGAAACAAAATCAATCAAAAATATAGATGTTGTTTTTGCTCCGCCATTTGTTTTTTTACATTTGCTAAAAGGAGCCAAAATCGGCGCGCAGGATGTTTTTTGGGAAAAGGTAGGCGCCTATACCGGCGAAGTTTCCGCCGTGGAGCTAAAGGCTCTCGGCGTAACACATGTGATAGTTGGCCATTCAGAAAGGCGTGCCATGTGCGAGACTGATGAGATAGTTCATAAAAAATTGGAAGCAGTGCTCGGCGCCGGCATGAAAGCAGTGCTTTGTATCGGCGAGTTGGAAAGGAAAAAAGATGAAGCGTTTCCTCCTATCGTGAGGAGAGAGCTTCACTCGGCGATGTCCAAAATAAAAAGACCGCTCTTAAAAAATTTGATAATTGCTTATGAGCCGATTTGGGCGGTGGGGACGGGAAAGGCCGACGACCCAAAAACGATATATGAGATGGCCATCATTATCAAAAGAGACCTTCAGAAAATTCTCGGCTCAAAAATTGCCGACAAGATACCTGTTTTATATGGAGGTTCGGTCCGGGCCTCTAACGCCAAGACTTTTTTAAGGGATGCGGGTGTAGACGGGCTATTGGTAGGAGGCGCGTCACTTGAAGCCAAGCAATTTGTTAAGATAGTAAAAGATGCTTCAGAGCTATAGACTATGAATTTAAAAGGAAAAAAAGTATTGTTGCGGGTGGACTTTAATGTTCCATTAAAAGGCAATAAAGTTGCGGACGATTTCAGGATAAAGGCGCCGCTTCCCGGAATAAAAGATCTTTTAAAAAAAGGAGCGAAAGTTCTTTTGCTTGCCCATTTGGAATCGGATGATAAAAACCCAAGCCTTGAGGCCGTCTCTCGGCACCTCGAAAAATTACTCGGGATGAAAGTCAGATTTATTAAAGGAAAAATTCCGGCAAATCCCTGTGATTTTCCCGAACGCGTATGGCTTTTTGATAATTTAAGGCTAAATTCCGGCGAAAAAAATAACGATAGGAACTTCGCAAAGCAATTGGCGCGCTGGGGCGACTACTATATAAACGACGCGTTTTCCGCGTCGCACAGGGAGCATGCCTCGATCGTCGGGCTGCCGAAGTTCCTGCCGCATGAAGCGGGACCCCTGATGAAAGCAGAAATAAAAAACCTCTCAAATTTTTTTAGCCCCGAGCACCCATTCCTTTTCATATTGGCGGGCAAAAAATTCGCGACCAAAGAGCCTTTGATAAGCAAATTTCTGAAAAAAGCTGACGCGATATTCATCGGCGGGGCACTTGCCAATACTTTTTTGGCAAAACGCGGAACGGACGTAAAAAGATCAAAGGTGGAGAGCGTAAAAATATCGGATAAAATTTTGTGGTCGCAAAAGATTATTTTGCCGGAGGATTGGGAGATCGAAGAAGGCTCTATCTACGACGCTGGGCCGAGAACGATGAAGGCTTTGTCTGAGCTGGCACAAAACGCAAAGCTGGTTTTATGGAACGGGACTATCGGTCTTTGCGAGAAAGGATTTACTTACGGGACAAAAGAACTCGGAAAGTCATTGGGCAGATCAAAAGCTTTCCGGCTCGTCGGCGGAGGGGATACCGTGGCCGCAATCCGCAAAATGAAACTTGAAAAGAATTTTGATTTCATCTCGACCGGCGGAGGCGCTATGCTGGAGTTCCTTGCCAAAGAAACTCTGCCCGGGATTGCCGCCCTTGGCGAGCCTCGCCTGCAAAGTAGGCGGGAGGCGTTGAAAAAGAAATAAAGGCGTGCTAGCTTTATGGGAGAAAAGGAGGCTTTTGTGAATAAGAAATGGATGAAAGAACAAAATGAGGCCGTTGATACTTACAGAAAATTGGAGAAACAGCTAAAAGCCCTAATTAAGGCCGAGAAAGATGAATTTGATGAAGGCGAAGAGCTAAGAGAGCGCCTGGCCAAGTTGTGGTTTCACTTGCCTGGAGAGGAAAGAAGAAGAATAAATAAGAACGTAAAGTTGCCTAAGGTTTCTAAGCTAAAGTTATCGCGAAAGAATACGAGGCTTTTGGCTGAGCAAATTACAATTCCTAATCTTGTCGGAGAAGTAATCAAACTTACTACAATTCCTCGAGAAAATTCCAAAATGTAATGGCATATAGTTGGAAGAATAGGATTTGACCATGGATACCAGTCCGAATACAACGGCAATATTTTTAGCTTTGATGGCAGACATTTCAGGGTTTATCCTGCCGGATATGAACTTCCTCCGGGAATTTCGTTCGGCGTCAAAAAAGGACCTGAAATATTGGTTCATCTCCGCAATGACATGTTGCCGGATCACTTTGCACAACTAAATGAGGCCATTGAAAGTCAGTGTGACAAAGAGCTTCAAAATGCAAGAATCTACCGAAATAGGATTATAGAAGCAAACAGGCTGTTGGTGGAACGGGAACATAAATTTTCTCTTCAAAATGCAAAAAATCTTTTAAAGAACCTAATGGATTAAGCGGTTCAAGACAACCGCTTTTTTCTTTGCCTATTTTAAGCTATACTGGCTTTTACATGTGGTATAAGGACGCGGAACAATTTATGAAAAGCGCGGGGCACGAAGTGGACGGGGTTTGGTACCCGAGGGTCACCAAGATCTTGGAAGTGAAAGCAAAGCCGGGCATTGATATGTTTTTAAAAGAAATGGAGAGCTATAGCGCGGCGGAATCGGTAAAAATAAAGTCCGCGGAGGAGGGTACGAGGGTTCACGAGGTACTCCAAAAAACCGCGGTCGGCGAGCCGATAGAGGTGGATGAAGACCTGCTCCCCGTGCGCGACGCCTTTTTAGAATTTAACAAAACCGCCAATATTGTTTTTCATCCGGATTATATCGAGCGCCCCATCTGGTCCGCATTTCACAAATTTTCAGGGACCATAGACGGCATTGCGACCATCGGCGGAAAGTTCGGTGTTTTGGATATTAAAACTTCAACCGGATTTTTTCCCGAATACAATTTGCAGACGGCTGCTTATGTTCTGGCCTTGCAGGAGCCTTCGGTTAAAAAAGCACTTGCTCTTCCTCAGGACATTCAAACCCGCTGGATATTGCGCGCGGACCAGGTAAAGACGTGCCTAAGATGTAATGCGACACTCCGCGCGAAAGGCGGAAGGAACAAGATAAGGAATGGAAAAAACGGAGCAGAGCCGCACTGCGGGGAATCGCACGAGGAGCACTATTGGGGGCCGACCAAAGGCATAATTGAGTTGAGAGAATTCCCATATTATATCAGGGATATTAAAGCATTCCTTGCGGCAAAAACCCTTTGGGAATGGGACAACGATTATTGGCTAAGGCAGATCGGATATTTATGAAAAAAATAATAGTCTTATATCATCAGGGCTGTACCGACGGATTCGGGGCCGCTTGGGTCGCCTGGAGAAAATTCGGGCGACGTGCGGAATATATTGCGGTAAAGCACGATGATCCTTATCCGGAAATTGTAAAAGGCAAAGATGTTTATCTCGTAGATATCAGTTATGATCTTGAGAAAACAAAGAAATTAATAAAAGAAGTAAAATCTCTTACATCGATAGACCACCATATCAGCAGCGAAAAATCGGCCAAGCTCGCCGGCAATTATTTATACGCCCTTAATCATTCCGGTTCCGCGCTGGCCTGGCAATATTTTTATCAGAATAAAAAAACGCCGACGCTGATAAAATATATAGAAGATATTGATATATGGAATATGGCTATGCGGAATACCCGCGAATTATTGGCTTCTTTAGAAACATATAGCCAAGATTTTGTTTTATGGAATAAAATCTCCAAAGATTGGGAGCGCGGAGGTTCAAGAAAAAAATATTTGGCTGAAGGAACGGCAATTTTAAAATACAAAGATTATCTAATTAAAAAAGCCGTTAAAGACGGCGACGAAGTAACGCTTTTGGGGAAGCGCGCGCTTGTTGTAAATAATAATTTGAGCCTAAATTCGGAGATAGGGGACGCCATACGGAAAAAGGGCTACCCTTTAGGAATAATATGGCAGCAAAAAGGCGGTAAGCTGATTGTCAGTTTGCGGTCTACCGCAAAAGTTGATTCATCAAAAATCGCGGCGCATTTCGGCGGGGGCGGACACAAAAAGGCCGCCGCTTTCAGGCTTATGGCAAAAGAAAAATTCCCATGGAAAAAGATAAAAAAGTAATTGTTTATACCGACGGCGGGTCGCGGGGGAATCCGGGAGAGGCGGCTATAGGAGTTTGTATTATGGACGAGAAGGGAAGCCCGATAAAAGGATACGGCGAGAGGCTTGGAGTCAAAACAAACAATGAAGCTGAATACGCGGCGGTAATTTCGGCGCTCAAAAAACTAAAAGCGCTGTATGGAAAAGAAAAAACAAAAAAAATGGAGGTGGAAATGCGGATGGATTCGGAATTGGTAATGAAACAGCTTACCGGAGTATATAAGGTAGAAACTGAGCATATTGTTCCGCTTTTTGTCGCGATATGGAATTTAAAAATAGACTTTGCTAAGGTTACTTTCAGCCACGTTCCGAGGGAGAATAATAAAGAAGCCGACAGGCTCGTGAACGAGGCCTTAGACAATGAGCCCCAAAGCCTATTTTAATACGCCGTTATTTATATTGGCATTTCTTATCGGAGTCGCCCTCCGGTCGTTTTTTAATGTGCCAAATTGGGTCGTTTTTGGGTTGTTGGGGTTCACTCTCGCGCTATTCGTATTTCTCGCGCTTAACCCTCTCTGCGGGGGCTCCGACGCGCATTCGAAATACGAACAGCGCTCGCCTGAACCGAAAGCACAAAGTTTCCAAGACCTTGCGCAGGGCGACGGGGGCGACCTGCCTGCCGGCAGGCAGGGCAGAGCAATCCGTCAGCAGGCGGATATGCGTGTCCTTGAAAACTTTGGTGCTGAGGTAAAAGGCGCAATGCTTTGTCTGCTCATTTTCTTTTTCTTCCTCGGCATCCTTCGTTTTTCATTTTTTGAAAATAATATTTTAAAAGATACTTTGCATCTGCATTACGGCGAAGTTTTGAAATTGAGCGGGAACGTAATTTCCGGCGAACTTACGGAGAACGCGCAAAGGCTTGTTTTGGATACGGAAGAAGGACGGCTTCTTATCACAAAGCGAATTTATCCGCAGTATAAATACGGGGACGAGTTGGAAGTTCGGGGAAAACTTTTAGAACCTGAAAATTACGGCAATTTCGATGTTAAAAAATATCTGGCGAAAAGCGAAATTTATGCGGAGATGGTTTTCCCGGAGATTGCTTTGCCTCAGCATCAAATTTTGGAAAGACACGGATATTTTTCTGCTGAAAAATTCCTCGTGCTCGCGCCGTCGCGCTCGCAAGGTCTTTCAAAATTTATGCTCTCGGCAAAGCTAATACTCTTCTCAATTAAAGATTCGTTCGAAGAAAAATTAAGAAATATCCTTCCGGAGCCGGCCGCGTCCCTTGCCGACGGAATGCTTCTTGGTAATCAAGGGGCGCTCGACAAAGAATTGACGGATGATTTTAGGAAAAGCGGAACAATTCATATTTTGGTTCTCTCAGGTTACAACATTACCATAGTGGGTGTTTTTGTGATGGCATTTTTCGGGTTTATTTTGCCGGAAGCCGGCGCCTGGGTATTGGCGGTATTTGCTATAATCGGTTTTACTTTAATGTCGGGGGCCGAAGCCGCCGCGGTGCGTTCAGCCGTCATGGCGATAATCGGTCTTATAGCACTCCGTTCGGGCAGGAAAAATTTCGCCATTTTAGCTTTAATGTGGGCGGCATTTTTGATGGTTTTATGGAATCCGATGCTGATGAGGTTTGATCGCGGCTTCCAACTTTCTTTTTTGGCGACGCTCGGTCTTATTGTGGCGTCCACGTTTTTTAAAAAAGTCTTTAAATTTATTCCTGATTTTTTGGGATTAAGGGAGAGCGCCGCATCTTCTTTCGCGGCGCAGATATTCGTCTTGCCGCTATTGCTCTCCTGGGGAGGAACGATATCGTGGCTCTCACCGTTAGCGAACATATTGATAGTCGGAGTTGTTCCTGTTGTGATGCTGTTTAGTTTTTTGGGTGCTCTCGCTGGCTTTGTCTCGGTTTTTCTCGGAAAAATTATAGCTGCAGCCGCATATGTCGCGATAGCTTATCAAATTTATATGGTAAAATTTTTTGGTTCGCTCACATTCAGCATGATGCAGTTCGGTTTTTTGCCGGTTTTCATACTATGCGTAATATACGCCGGCCTGTTTTACTGGTCGCTAAAAGAGTATGCGAAAGTTTTTTGAAATATATAAAAAGCAGATCATTTGGGCGGTTGTATTTTTTCTTTTTTCGCTCAATCTTATTATTTGGCGGTCAGTTCTTGCGGAATCGCGCGCGCCCGAGATTGCAGTCTATTTTTTCGATGTCGGACAGGGAGATTCTGAATTTATTTCGGCGCGTGACGGTACTCAAATTTTGATCGACGGCGGACCCAACAGCAAAGTACTTTCAGGGCTTGCGCGTGCGATGCCATATTACGACAATTCGATTGATGTAATAATTCTTACTCATCCGCATGCTGACCATGTTTCGGGACTTATCGATGTGCTTAACCGCTACAAAGTCGGCATGATAATAGAGAGCGGAGCGGATTATAACACCGCTGAATATGCGGAATTTGAACATATTGTCGCGAAGAAAAATATAAAAAAAATCATCATCGACCATCCGGCGGAAATGTCTTTTTATGGAGGTGCTGTCCTAAAATTTTTATATCCTTTGCGTTCACATGACGGAGAAATATTAAAAAACGTGCACGACGCGATGGTGGTCGGGGAGCTCGACTTTGAGGAGCGGAAAATATTATTTATGGGGGATGCCGAAAAAAATATTGAGGCGAGATTGGTTTATGACGGAGTCGTTGGGGGTGTTGATGTTCTGAAGGCGGGACACCACGGTTCAAAGACCTCGAGCAACCGATTTTTTCTTGATGTTGTAAAACCGGAATACGCCGTGGTGTCCGCAGGAAAAGAAAATCGCTATGGCCATCCTAATCAGCAAATACTTTCAAACTTAGAAGCCGCCGGCGCCAAAATTTTCCGCACCGACCTCGATGGAACCGCCGTTCTTGAAGTCCGCAACGGAGAATTATTTTGGGAAAAATAAAATAGTCCCATATGGGACTATTTTTTAAATCCTTTATCCAAAGTCAAAAGCACATTATTGAAACTTTTAGCTTGAGTGGGTTGAATCGCATCCGGGTTTGCAAGAACGATTTTTTTCTCAAACGCGAAAGCCATTCCTATGTCGAAGAGGGAACCCTGGGAATTTGGGTCCCACATTATGTGTACTTCATCGGCGCCCTTTATGGCGGCTCTGTTGTCGCTGCAAATTCGCAGGCCTATAAGGTCATCTTGTTGGTTTGTGTCCCGTGGCGGCCAATGGACCTTATATCCCTTGGTTTCGAGATTCTTTACATAAGATTCTGATGTCGTTTTTTGTTCCGGAGTTGCGTTCCGCACTGAACAGACCAAAAAAGCCTTCTTAATTCTCTTTTTTCCCATTTTTTTCCAAAATCTTCATTAAGCTTAGCATAGGGTTATCCCTTGTCAATTTGGACAAAATTTTTTAGAATTGTTCTATTATGACACATCCAAAAGAAGAGAAAACGCTAGTTTTAATAAAGCCGGACGGCGTGCAGAGAAGCCTTATCGGAGAGATCGTCCGCCGCTATGAAAGAAGCGGACTGAAGCTCGTTGGTCTGAAAATGACCGTTCCCACAAAAGAACTTGTTGAAAAACATTATCTCGTTGATCCGGAATGGCGGGTTAAAACCGGAAAAAAGACGATAGAATCATATCTGAAAAAAGGCAAAAAACCCCCGTCAGAAGATCCGCTTCAGGTAACGGAGATCATTTTGGGAAATCTGAAAAAATATATGGTAAAGGGACCCGTTATCGCAATGGTCTGGCAGGGAATGCATTCCGTGGGCATTGTCCGGAAAATTACCGGAGGAACCGAGCCGTTAACTTCAGACGTAGGAACCATCCGCGGAGATCTTACCATCGACTCGTATGAAGTTGCGGATATTGATACCCGCGCGGTAAGAAACCTGATACATGCGTCCGGTTCCACGGACGATGCCGAGAAAGAGATCGCGTTATGGTTCGGCAAGGATGAACTTATAAAATATAAATTGGTGGGCGAGGCGATACTTTACGACATTAATTTAGACGGCATACTTGAATAATTTTTTCAAATCATCAGCTTTCGTATTGTGGCTTCTTTTCTTAATACTCGGGAGCTGGATATTGGTATATTGGTTCGGCCTTTATTTTTTAATTCCCTGGGTGGATATTCCTCTGCATTTTTTCGGAGGATTATGGGTTTATGTTTTTGCACGTTATCTTGCAATGAGGTTTGACCTTGAAATAAATTCGCAGTTTCCAGTATTGGCGAAGTTTATTATTTTTATTGGAGCCGTGTTTTTTGTCGGGGTTTTCTGGGAGTTTTGGGAATTCGTTTTGGATAGATATCTGATACATAGCGGTTATTCTTTATTGCTGGGAGTTTATGAGGATACATTAAAAGATTTGTTTATGGATTTCTTAGGGGGTGCTTTTGGATTTATATTTATAAAATATGACTAAACTTTCATTTTTTGGCGCATCGGGCGAAGTTACGGGCAGCTGTTTTTTACTCGAGCACCTGCCTGCGCAGGCAGGGGAATCAACAAAAATACTCATTGATTGCGGCATTTTCCAATGTCCGCGGTTTTGCGATATCAGAAGCCGGGAGCCTTTTCCTTTTGATGCAAAGTCAATTTCGGCGCTTTTTGTTTCTCACGCGCACATTGATCATACGGGTAGGATACCGAAGCTGATCAAAGAAGGTTTTAATGGAAAAATTTATTCCACCCATCCCACAAAAAGTCTCGGAGAACTCATGTTAAAGGACAGTGTCGGGGTTCTTTCCAAAGAAGCCGCGCGAGAAAAAGAAGAGGTTATTTATTCGGAGGAGGATGTTGAAAAAGCTATGACTTTCTGGGAGGGAAAAAATTACCGCGAAGAAGTTAAGGTCGGGCCATTTGTCGTTACCCAATATGACGCCGGCCATATTTTGGGTTCAGCAATGACCATGGTTTCATTTCCCGATGCCGACGGAAAAACAAAGAAAATTTTGTTTACGGGCGACCTTGGCAATCCGACCAACCAGCTGTTAAACAGCACGGAAAAAGTGGAAAGCCCGGATTTTGCGGTGGTTGAATCTACTTATGGAGACCGCGAACACGAAGACGTGAAAGAGAAAAAATTAAAACTCGAGCGAGTTATTGAAAAAAGCGTCCTGCAGGGCGGCGTTCTGATGATCCCCGCCTTTTCTTTGGAAAGAACGCAGGAGCTTTTACTTGAGATTTCCGGCATGCTGAGGAGCAAGCAGATACCGAACATTCCTATTTTTCTCGACAGCCCTTTGGCGATACATGCCACGGAAATTTATCAAAAATATTATTCATACCTGAATAAGGCTTATGTGGACAAAGAATCTTTTTCTTTTTTCAAATTGCCGTCGGTGCATTTTTCGCTTAAAACCGATGATTCAAAAAAAATAAATGACGCGCCGTCGCCAAAGATAATTATTGCGGGCTCCGGCATGTCCACGGGCGGGAGAATTTTGCACCACGAAAGACGTTATCTTTCCGATCCGAAAAGCACAATTCTGTTTATCGGCTATCAGGCGCCGGGTTCATTGGGGCGCCGGATATTGGACGGCGCGGATATTGTAAAGATTTTCGGGGAAGAAGTCGCGGTAAGGTGCCACAAAGAGGTTATCCACGGCTATTCCGCGCATCCGGATGAAAACGTGCTTTTTGAATTCATCCGCGAGCGCTCCGATAAATTAAAAAAAGTTTTTACCGTGCACGGAGAGCCTAAATCGTCACTGGCCATGGTCCAAAAACTGCGCGATTATCTGGGAATTGACGCCGAGGCCCCAAAATACGGGGAGAGTGTTATACTAAACTAATGAACGGAAAACACATACATTTGAAGTATAAAATCTGCGTGTCGGGGGCGGCGGAGACGGGACATTGCGCGCCGGACGCGCTGGATAAGGCCAAAATTTTGGGTGAAGAGATAGTGAAGCACGGGGCGGTTTTGGTAAACGGCGCCACCACGGGTTTTCCGATGTGGGCGGCCATTGGTGCGAAAGAAGCGGGAGGATTTAATATTGGTATTTCTCCGGCCGGAACCGAGAAAGAGCATATTGAGTATTATCATCTGCCTGTGGACTATATGGATATCATTATATACACCGGCTTCGGGTATTCCGGGAGGAATTTATTGCTTACAAAATCCGCCGATGCGGTCATTGTCGGCTGTGGAAGGTGGGGAACGCTGAACGAATTTACGATTGCACTCGAAGACGGAAAGCCGATAGGCGTACTTGAGGGTTCAGGCGGTTCTATAGAATCTATCAAAGATATTATTGCAAGATCGAACAGGGGCCCAGGTAATATTGTTTATGATTCAGATCCAGTAAAGCTTGTCGAAAAGGTCTTCGAACTTATTCAAAAAACAAAAGTAGCCAAAGTTTGAAATGGAATTTTTAGCAATTGATACGATACAAATGATATATCAGATTACGCTTGCCGCAGTTTTGGGCATGCTTATCGGATTTGAAAGGGAATACCGCGGAAAGCCAGCCGGCCTTCGCACCTATATGCTTGTCGCGCTGGGCGCGGCATTATTTACGATTTTATCCGTTGCAAGCTTAGCGACCGATCTCGGGAGTTCTTCTTTTGACCCTTCACGCATAGCTTCTCAGGTTGTAGTGGGTATCGGTTTTATTGGCGGAGGACTTATTATTTTTAAAAACGACAGGATGGAGGGTTTAACGACCGCCGCGGGACTTTGGGCAACGGCCGCGATAGGAATGGCCGTCGGCTTCGGTCTTTATGTTTTGGCGATATACTCGACGCTTCTCGTTCTTTTCATACTTTGGGTGCTCCGTGCTTTTGAAGATCATATTCACCACGACCCGCAGGTCTGATATGTTTTTTAACGCTTCATTTTTGGAAGCTGTCGGTTTGATTTTCGGCATGATCATAGGGTCAGGCCTTTTTGCCTTACCATATGCAATCAATGTATCAGGGATGGTTTGGGGCCTGATAACGGCCCTTTTAGCCTTTTTAGGCATATTGGGGATTCATTTGGCATACGGTGAGATAGTGTTAAATTCCGGCGGATTGCATCGCCTGCCGGGTTATGCAAAAGAATATTTGGGTAATTTTTTCGGGGCGTTTTCAATGATCTCCCAGATATTGGGCTTCAATACAGTACTTTTAATCTTCGGCGGTTTGGGAGGGATTTTTTTAAACATACTTTTCGGCGGGGATCCTTTTGTCTGGTCTCTGGTTTTTTTCGGTCTGGCGTCGCTTCTTCTGCTTTTTGAAAATATTGAGGGGATAGGTTTTATCGATTTTATTTTAACGATACCTCTTATCGCGATAATTATTTTTATTTCTTTCGCATCGTATAATAGCGGAAGTTTCCAAAATATTAATTTATTTGGGCAAGACCGTTTTTTTTCTTTTGGTGTATTTGTTTTTGCGTTAGCGGGGCTCGCGGCTATAGCCGATGCCCGCGATATTTTCAGGAAAAAGGACGGACCGGAAACCGGCCGGATGCTGAAGCTTGCGATTATCTGCGGTACTGCAGTATCGTTTGTCCTTTATCTTATATTTTCACTGGGCGTCTTAATGGCAAGCGACGGCAGTGTTACAAAAGACGCGATGTCGGGGCTCTCCGGTATTTTGGGGTCCAATATCGTAAAAATAGGCGCCTTGCTAGTTTTTTTATCCATTTTCAGGTCTTATTTGGCGCTGGGGTACAACTTGAACGCGATATATAAACTGGACCTGCGTTTGCCGCCGGCGATCGCCTGGGTAATCTCGCTTTCGGTGCCTGTCATCCTTTTTTTTGCCGGAGCAAAAGATTTCCTTAGGCTAATTTCCATAATGGGCGGTACATTTGTGGCCTTTGACGGAATTATGGTAGTTTATATTTTAAGAAGAATGAGAACAATGGGACTCTCGAAAGAAATGCTTCTTAGCTTCGGAAAGCTTCAGCAGTATTTTTTGATAGCGGTTTTTTCCCTCGGTATAGTTTACGAGCTAATTTATCAGATATTTTAATATGGAATTTTTTGGAATAGATCTTATCAGTCTTATTAAAACCGCGGGGTATCTGGGTCTTTTTTTTATAGGTTTTGCGGAGTCAGGCCTGTTCATCGGTTTTTTTCTGCCGGGCGATTCGTTGCTTTTTACGGCCGGCTTTCTCGCTTCGCAGGGGTATCTCAATATTTGGATATTGGCCCCCCTCATGTTCGTTGCCGCCGTTTTGGGAGATAATTTTGGCTACGCGTTCGGCAAAAAAGTAGGCCCTGCGCTCTTCAATAAAGAAGATTCGTTTTTATTCCATAAAGACCACCTTGTTAAAGCGAACGATTTCTACGCAAAACACGGACCGAAAACCATCGTTATGGCGAGGTTTTTGCCGATAGTCCGCACTTTCGCGCCAATCCTTGCCGGCGTGGGAAAAATGGAATACAAAACATTCTTTTTTTATAACCTTTTGGGCGGGGCGCTCTGGTCGCTCGGCTTAACCTGGCTCGGATATTTTTTGGGAAGTGTTGTGCCCAACATAGACAAATATTTAATTCCGATAATAGCGGGAATAATATTCGTTTCGTTCCTGCCCGCTGTATATCACGTTATAAAAAACAGGGAATATGTACGGAAGAAATAAAAGTGTCAGTTTAGAAGCTATCGCTTTCAAACTCACCGCACTTGACAAACAGAAGTAATAGATATATTCTTTGATAAGACGCTTAAAGATTATCTTTATGCCTGTTTCCGGCAGTTTCCGGGACAATAATTGAAAAAAAGAAGGAGGTATGCGATGGGAATCGTGAGCCAAAAATATAAGCCTGGGGATTTTTCCGAGGGCCAGTGGCACGAAACGTTGGTAACTTTGGGGAAGCTTGGATTTTCTCCCCAAATGGCTGATTTGGTCGCAAATTCCAAATCCGGCAAAGCCAGGGAGATCGTGAAAATTTGCGGAGGCAACCCTTACGCCGACCTCGTAGCCGACTGGGAAAAGTTTTATGAGAAGCGCGGCATAAATGTGGATTTTTCCGGCTTAGCGATTCCGGAAAGCAGAGAAGGGTTTAGACACATTTTTGTGCCCAAAGGCATGA
>Ga0155685_119_pt1 | contig 25970 bp, 15 predicted proteins | sample RifCSPlowO2_01_FD_107342 | JGI IMG/M metagenome (GOLD analysis project Ga0155685, IMG submission 107342) | Candidatus Giovannonibacteria bacterium RIFCSPLOWO2_01_FULL_44_16
AGATATTCCAGCTCCCTCCATTTTTATTCTGCAATCTTTACATGATGGCCGCCTTACCGACCTGTTATTTATTGCGTTCTGATTCTTGGCAAACTCCTTAGTCTTTTTAAGTTTATGACAGACATTACAAATTTTTTTAGAAAATCCATCTCCTGTTTTTCTTACGTCTATAACTTCAAAGTCATCTACACCTAATTCGACTTGTTTCCAAATACGAATAAAAAAGATGGAGGCATGGTTTTTGTTTTCGGATTTTATAACACCAATATCACCCTTCTCAATCATGATTTCTTGAGGTGCTACAATATCTTTTTTAGCAACGACAAATTTGTTTGATGATTTAGTCATTTTAAGAAATAATCAGCTGGCTTATTGTAAATCGCCGCAAATTTTTTCATTTCTGCAACATCAAGCCGTCTTTCGCCAGATTCAATTTTTGAGATGTAAGATTGTGGTTTGTCCAGTTTATCAGCTACCGCTTGCTGGGACAGATCAGCTTCAATACGCGCCTTTTTCAGGCATTCTATGATTTCCTTGTAGTCTTTTGAATAAACTGATTTGCTCATACTTGTTTGTATCATATATCCTATTGTGGTATAATCCCAAAATGGGATATACTATATTTATGATTTATGTCGCCGCCAAAAATTCCGTCCGTCCCCGCAAGAACACGGCGGAAGGGGGGTGTGGCCCGCTTCGCCGGAGATTCAGCGAGGCGAGGGGGAATTCCGCCGCGCCCGAGCAAAAAATAGAGGCCAGCCCCGCCGCCTTGCTTGTCAAAGCAAAGCACCACAGAAAAATACTCTTTTCATTAGGAGAAAAAGAAATCCGGCGCGCGCAAGATTGATATTGAGCAAAAATTGAAAGATTTTGAGCGAAAGGGCAATCGCTGGCTCGAACGGACGCGGAATCTCATTTTAACCGCTCACCAAGCCAATTCTATCGCTTTGGGAGATAATTTTTCCGAAAAGAAAAATTATCTTGAAAAAGTCGGCTCGAACCCCCAGCTCACGGAGCGAGCGGTTTCGGCTTCGTTCAAAAATGACTGGCAAATCCTCGCTAAATTCAATGCCGAGCGGCGAAGCCGCGAGGCAACCTTTCCAATTCATACAATGTGGCTGGGAGACTTGGATTCGAACCAAGGTTGCGCGGTTCAGAGCCGCGTGTCCTACCGCTAGACGATCTCCCAATATTTAAAAATCCTAGCAGATTTTGCGATAGAATTAAAGCCTATGCACAGGTCATTGCATTTTCATGCGTATTGGTGTATATTTAACTCACTAACAGCACCACCTCTGTCTTCATCGGCAGAGGTGGTTCTTTTTATGCTATAATCGCCGTATTATGGCTAAAAGTGAGGTAATTGCAGTCTATATTGATGGAGGAAACACTTACCGAAGACTTAGAGAAATCGGCGTGCCGAAAAAATCAAAAAGATTTGATTTCTCCGCGTTTGCGGCGCATTTGGTAGGAGATAGAAGTTTGGGTTCCAAAAGATATTATGTCGGCATTGTGAAAAATTTTGAGAATACTGAAAAAGGTGAAAAAATGGTAAAAAGCCAACAAAAATTCTTGGAAGGATTACGCGCTGAAGATTTTGATAAACTGAATGATAAAATAAAAGGATCTCTGTTGCGTATCGCATATCTTTCTCCGAAAACTAGTCGCTGGGCGTATCCCTCGGAAGAAGATCCTGCGCAATTCACTAATCATAGCGAAAAAAATAATTTATCGGTTTTTTTTGACGAAGCTGTGTCCGAAGAACCGTTTTTTACGGCCAACAGGGATATTCCGGTGGGAGAAGAGCTAACGGTAAATTATACTGAGTTCGATGCCCGGCCCTGTAAAGTTCTTGAGTGGGAATAAAATGGATGAATTAAAAATATTAAAACTTATTGAGGACGACTCGTGGATGATGAGCGTTCTTAGGGCCGCCGAAAGTATGGAGCTCCCAGACTGGATGATAGGCGCGGGCTTTGTGCGGAACAAAGTGTGGAACCATCTGCACGGATATAAAAACAGCGAGGTTCCGACGGCGGATATTGATCTGATTTATTTTAACCCGTCCGATATTTCGGAAGAGAAAGAAAAAGAGCTGGACCGGCTGTTAAAAAAGAAAATGGACGCCAACTGGTCCGCAAAAAATCAGGCAAGAATGCACATAAAGCACGACAAAGAAGCTCCTTATAAAAATTCGGAAGAAGCTTTGTCCGAATGGGTGGAGACCTGCACGTGCGTAGCCGTACGGCTAGAGAAAGACAGCGCGCTGAAATTATTCGCTCCGCATGGCATCGCCGACCTTGTGAACCTTGTGGTCAGGCCAGTACCTGCTTTTATGGATAACCCTGAAAGATTTTGGGCAAGAATAAAAAACAAAGAATGGGAGAAAAAATGGCCTAAACTTATTATTAAGACAAAATAATTCCAACTTCGTGCCAATTTTGCTATAATGTATTCAACAAGCTCACCATAAATAACCCTATGAAATCATTAAGAAAATTTCTGATGTATCTTATTCTCATCGGCATCGGGTTGCTCGCAACCCAGACTTACTGGGTTCCGAAGCTCGTGGATTTAATTATTAAATATGAGAGCGGATAATTTTAATTGCATACTAAACTCCCAGCAAATAAAATTTCGTGTAACGTTGGCTTGCTTTGCCTGCCTTTAGCCTAGAGACGATGATGGGCGAGGAGTGATACAGGTTTTGCCAAAAAATGCCTTAAATGCACGGGAATTATAGCTTGTCATCGGGGTTTTCAATCGTGGTTGACATTTGCCACAGTAATGTGTTATTGTTGTACCAGAATTGCGAGCAAAAAAGGAAGGAAAAATGGCTAAATTAAATCCGAGCAAAGAGTGGACGCGCAGCGAACGCGAACAAGTAATACTGCAAATCGCAGACGAAATGCGACACATGATGGGACTTTTGGTGAGAAGGGAATATGTACACGAATGCGCCGAGCGGATCAGTTTTCTTTTACAGCAAGGCCCATTGTTTCTCGAGGCAAACCGCGAAAAAATCCTGAACGGTTCCGAGTTGCCGTCGGGAAGTCTCGTCAAATGCGTTAAACTGTAAAAAAATCTTAATGTAGCAAAGGCACTTGCAAAAGCAGGCGCCTTTTTCTTTGCCGGGGAAAATTGAATTTTTTAAGCACAGAAAAATAAGGGGTTTTTTCTTTTTAAAAATAGAGTTAATATAATAATATGGGAATTTTTAATAATTCAGGAAAAATGAAAGTGCTTTTCGTGACCACGGAAGAATTTCCGTTCGCGAAAGTCGGCGGATTGGGCGAGGTAATGTTTTCTTTGCCGCGCGCTCTTTCGCGCGCCGGATGCGACGCGCGCGTATTTATGCCGAAATACGGGAGCATCAAAAAGGAATTGCTGGAAAATGCGAAATATATTTGTGAAGGCCTTACCGTACCCACCGACCCCGAGCGCGCGACAAAAGACCTTATCTGCAATGTACTGAGAACGGAAGCTTCCGGAGACGCGCATAGCCCGGTAACTACTTATTTTTTGGAAAATCAGGAATATTACGAGCTCCGCTCAAATGTTTACGGCTACAAAGACGACACATTAAGGTTTGCCCTGCTTTCGCGCGCATGCCTGGAGTTCCTCAATTCATCCGACGACTGGCTGCCGGACATTATCGTTGCCACCGACTGGATGACAGGATACCTGCCCAATTATTTAAAAACCGATTACAAGGATTATGTCCATCTAAAAAACATCGCCACCGTTTTTTCCATACATAATATTTTTTCGCAGGGTCCGACGCGGCGGCACAGGTTCATTCCGCAGACCGAGCTTGATGACGGACACGGGAGCGTGCCGAATCTCTATTCGGAGCGCATGCCTCATATCAACGCAATGAGGCGCGGAATTATGTATTCGGATTTGGTAAACACCGTATCTCCGACATACGCGAAAGAAATAATGACCCAAGAATTCGGCGAAGACCTGGACGCGTTGCTCACGGAAAAAAGGGATAAGTTCGTCGGCATACTGAACGGGATGGATTACGAAACAATGGACCCGGAAAAAGATACTAATCTGGCAAAAAATTATAACCGGAATTTTGTTGGAAAACGTTCCGGGAACAAGATAGCTTTGCAAAAACGCTTCGGTCTGCCGGAAAACGAAAACGCGTTTGTAGTAGGAATGGTTTCCAGGCTGGATATGCAGAAAGGATTAACGCTGCTCGAACCGATTATGGGTGATTTTTTGAAAGCTACTGATTCGCAAATGATAATAGTCGGAACCGGCGATAGCCAAATAATGGATTTTCTTCATAGCGCGCAAAATAAATATCCCGATAATATGCGCGCGCACCTGCTCTACGATCCTCTCCTCCCGCATCTTATTTACGGAGGATCGGATGTCGTTTTAATTCCTTCCAAATTTGAACCCTGCGGACTTACTCAAATGGAAGCAATGAGATACGGTGCGGTGCCAATTGCCAGAAAAACGGGAGGGCTCGCGGACACAATAGAAGATTTTAATCCGACAAATGAAACCGGCACAGGATTCCTTTTTGACGAATTTGATTCTATGCAGCTTTTGATATCCCTTATACGGGCGTTTGTAAACTGGAAACATAAAAAAAGCTGGGCAGAGCTGCAAAAACGCGCGATGTCGGTGGATTTTTCTTGGGACCATTCGGCCGGAGAATACATCGGGTTTTTTGAACGTGCTCTAAAAATAAAAAAAGATAAAGATATACACGGCAACAAACTTCCCACACCCACGCTTCCTTCTTGATAAAAATTAAAATCCTACTTCAAAACACTCCACATCGCGGGGTCTTCTCCGCCGTCGATTTTGAAAATGGCGACGCCGCGGACGCCGAGCCGGCGTGCTAAGTCGATTTTTTCTTTTATCGCTGCGGCGTCGCTCCAGGTTATATAATTGAAGGGAGCCCTGACGAATATTGAAAGCGCATTCGCGTTTTGGGCGACCGTTGTCGAAGAGACAGTCTGTTGGAGCCCCGTCGCATCGGTTCCGGCGGGTGCAGGCTGGAGCATCGCGGGGTCGTATGAGAACGCTGGCTCGTTCGCACTGCTTCTTCCTATAGTGATGCCGAGCTTTGAAGCAATGTCCGCGGCGTATGTCGGGTTGAACGGCCACAAAACTTTGTATTGGTAGCTTGCGTTTGCCTGTCCTGCCTGCGCAGGCAGGGGCGTTACCAAGTACTCATATCCGTAAGTCGGGATGCCAATGATGAGCTTGTTTCTGGAAATTGTCCTCGCGGCGAGTCTTATCAAAGCCTCCACCCAGCCGGGGTCCGCAACGGGCGCGTAGGGTGCTGTTTTTACGGCGTTCAAGCTTATGTCTATAGTGCCCTGGTCGTAGGCCATTATTTCAACGCGGTCGCAGTATTTATTTAGAGCAATATAATCGTTCGCGTAGTCCGCAGCGTCTGGCGGAATTGTGGCTCCGGGGCTGAAGCGGTGTTCAAGCGGCATCCGCGCCTCCACTGTGCAGTAGACCCATTTATTGCCCATGCGCGCGTAGAGGCCTTTCAAAAAAGTTGAGAAATAATTTATCGTCTCGCGTTCTTTTGCTTCAAAATCTATATCAATGCCGTCAAAGCCGTTCGCTTTTACGGTATTCGCTATCTCGTTTTCAAGCGCAACGCGCGTTTCGGGATTGCTCAATATGCGGTGAATAGATTCGCCGCCGCCCCACATTACGGTTGGGATAATGCGGACACCTGCCTTGCGCGCTGCCGCGATGAACGACAACCACGGCTCTTCAGTGAGCTTCGCGGTGTCCGATAGCGTGCCGTTTAATTTTACCGTGTAGCCGAAAGGCATAATACTTTTGAACTGTGTTAAATGGTTGAGTGCGTCTTGCGTTCCCGTCGCACTCCGCCAGTAAGGTATCCACCCCGAGATTTCAAATTGTCCTGTGGCTTTCGGTGTCAGCGCGGTTGAAAGCGTTGCGGGGTTTTTCGGAAAGTCGGCCGCAAGTGCTAAGGACGATTGTGTTTTCGGGCCATAGATTCCGTAGCCCAAGCCCGAGCAGACGATTTTTTGTTCGCACTGGAATTTTTTTAATGCGGACGCCGTCAGCGCGCCGAAGTAGCCGGTGTTTTTTCCTTCGGCAAGATACCCCAGTGTAATGAGTTTTTCCTGCAATATTTTTACATCAGCGCCAGTTAGTCCAAGGTATAGCGAGCGTGCCGCGCGCGAGGATGAGGGTGTGAAAAATAGAGCGAGTATTATGAAGATAAAAGAAAAATGCAGCCGCATGACTGCATTATAACAGAAAAAATTTTATTTTTTGGCGATGAGATAATTGTCCTCGCGGATGATGCGGAGGCCGGCGAGCTTCGCCGATCTTTTTTCTGGCGCGCTTACGACCGATTGCGGGCCGATTTGCGGCATACTGAAATGATTTCGCGATGTCTTTTACAACATTACCTATTTCAAATCCTTTAAGGTCGAGTCGGCAGTCGAGGCAGAACCTTTCATATCTTCCGGCGTTGGAATAGTCGTTCTGCGTTGCGTAAAAAACCATTTCTTTACGAATCTTTTCATCAAGCATCTTATTTTAGGATACCTTTCTCTCCCATTTATATGCCGATTTTTGCCGTTTGTTAATGTATACTAAATATATGGATGCTCCGCATAATCCCCATAGTCCGCATGTATCACATGTGCCTATAGAGCACCACCGCAAGGTTGTGAGGAGGTTTTCTGTCGCAATTTTGTTTATTTCCGGCCTTTTGCTCACGGTATTGGCGTTAAACGCCGAATTGTTTTATCCACAAGAGAAAAAAGAACCGCAGGCAAGATATCTCCAGAGCGAGGAGGGGGTGTTTATCAGCGCTCCGGGGAGCAAAGAGCCGATAGTGCTTCCCGTTAAAAAAGTGCTTTTTGAATATATAGAAGTCGCCGAAGGATGCGGGCCGGATTTTTCCGGAGCGTGCCTGAACGTGCGTTCCGGTCCCGGAGAAGATTTTTCCGTAGTAACCCGTTTACGGCGCGGCGTCGTACTCAAAGTAGGCGGAAAAGTGGAGAGGGACGGGCATGCCTGGTACAAAATAGTTTTTAACGAATGGCTCCGCTACCCCGAGCGCGTTACTGGCGATTGGTATGTCGCGGCAGATTATGTGAATGTGCTGTTGGACGAGGGCAATCACGATCTTTTGGGCAATGTTTTCAGCAAAAAAAAGATAGTTATAGACCGCTCGGAGCAGATGCTCCGCGCGTATGACGGCGATGAATTATTTATGGAGACAAAAATTTCCACGGGGTTGGAGCTTACGCCGACCCCGCGCGGAAAGTTCGTGATTTTCAAAAAAACACCGAGCCGATATATGCAGGGACCGATCCCCGGAGTCTCCGGCCATTATTATGATCTCCCTGGTGTGCCGTGGGATATGTATTTTACGTACCAGGGCGCCGCCATACACGGAACTTACTGGCATGAAAATTTCGGGCGCCCCGCCTCCAACGGCTGTGTTAATCTTCCGGTTCCCGAAGCGCGCAAACTTTATACCTGGGCTGAAGTAGGAGCGCTGGTAATTGTTCAGGATTAAAGTTATGAATTGGACATGTTTTTGTCCAATTTTTTGTTAGGTTTATTGCTTGCTTTTTCTCCCGTGTCCGCGGTTTCCGCGGTTCATGAATTTCCGCCGTCAGAGATAAAAGAATCGCCGGCCGTTCCGGATGTGCCGTTTTATTCGCAATTTTCGGATATTAATTCTATTGCATGGAAAAAATCTGCCTGCGGTATCGCGAGCTTGGCAATGGTGATTAATTTTTATAAACCGGAAGCCGTTTCTCCTGAGGCTTTGCTTCAAAGAGGTATTACCGCCGGAGCTTATGTAAAAGATAAGGGCTGGTCGCATTGGGGTCTGGTTTCACTCGCGAAAAAATACGGATTAGACGGGGAGCCGGTTGACCTCTCCGGTTTGAAGACGGACGACGCCTTTTCCGGTCTAAAAGACGCGCTAAAGAACGGCCCAGTTATTGCTTCGGTGCACTATAAATTTGAACCGCAAAATCCGATACCGCATCTCGTGGTCATCCGAGGCCTGTCCGGTAACACGGTTTTCTATAATGACCCGGCCGGAAAGACTGGGGGCGGAGAAATTTCTACGGAGAACTTTTTAAAGGCTTGGAAGAAAAGATTCATTTCGTTCGCTCTGGAAGAGAAGGGGTGATAAAAGAAAAATCCGGCTAAGCCGGGTTTTTCTTTCTCGAGGACCGATTACTATCTTATGCTCACATCTCTGATTACCGTTGCGTCAACCGAAAGGTCGGCGTTCACCGTTCCGTATACCCTTATTCCGTCGCCAGTGTGGTATGTACTCAAATTTGAGGCTAACCACAAGACGTTCAAAATAGCAGTGTCAACTGATACATTTATCGTATAATCTTTGCCTTTGGAGATAACTATTATAGTAGTCGGGGGAGCGGTGCCGGTAATTGATTTTATCTTACCTTCCAAAGTATTTTTGATAGCGGTTGCAAGGTGGATTTTTACGCCATCAGCTTCCAATACTTTGGATTCGGTATTGTATAGGCCAGACGCGGTCACTTTTGCGCCTACGATAATATCCACAAATGCTCCTCCGACGTTTCCCTTCGTAATTTTGGTTGTGTCCGATACTTTGACCGATATATAACCTTTATTTTCCGATCCTTAACCACTCTGGCCTTGACTGTTATCGGACTTCCAACAGACGCCTGTCCGACTAAGTCGTTCGGGCTGGTGTCCAATAAACCATATATTTTGTTTTCATAATATAAAATTTATTTTGCTTGCCCGACACCACGTTTTTGTGGGCGGGTCAATCTTGCAAGAAAATTTACTGCGAGTACACTTTTGTTTATATGTTTGATCAGGCAAAAGAAAGAGCGCTTAAAATTACAGAAGCGTTATACCGGACTACTGAACTTTTTTCGGACACCGAACCGTTAAAATGGTCTTTGCGGCAGACCGCTTTGGATATTTTGAACGCGGCACCGCAGGACTTACCTAAATTCGAGGCGCTTATTAAAAATCTTTTTTTGAAACTCGAATTGGCTTCGAGCGGAACTTTTATTTCAAAAATGAACTTCGATGTTTTAAAAAGAGAGTACACAAAACTTTTATCGGACCTTGTTTTTTATAAAGAAAGTTATCAGGCTTTATTGGACAATATCGTCCGCCCAGATGAATCAGTCGGGCGCGTATCGGACACGGCAAAATCGGTCGCACTTGCAAAAAAAGAAGATACAAAACAGATCAGTGCCGTAAATAAAGAAATTGTTAAAGAATCAGTTTCGTCTCAACCGCCACAGGGCGCTGTGAGTAAGCATCAGCCTATCACTACGTCTAATAACGGTGATAGGAGACAAGCATTACTCATGTCCTTAAAGGAAAAGGGCCCCAGCAGCGTCGGGGATCTGATAAACGTATTCGAACATTCGATTAGCGAAAAGACGGTTCAGAGGGAGCTTAATGCGATGGTAATGTCCGGTGTCATAAAAAAAGACGGGGAGAAGCGCTGGAGACGATATTTCATATAACCGCCATGAACGACTCATCTAAGTTATCCACAATAAGTATGTTTGCTAACGAATTTAAAGGGTTTTATACTTAAATTAAGGTAAAATGATGGCACAAAAAGAGATGAGTTAAGGGGAGTTCAGGTTCAAATTTAAGCCAAAGATTTGGTGCGCTTTGTTGGCTTATGGCATCTGTATAACTAGGAATTAGCGATTAGGTTTTAGGGGCGATTCACTAAAAACTAACACCTAAAAACTAGTTAAGAGATGCCAGCAGCTAACCGAAAGGTTGAATGTTGGGTAAGAAGAACTTTGAAAAATAAATATATAGAGTGAGAGTTCAAAAATTGTTTCATTCGCAAATAATCGGAACTATTAAGTCGGGTCGATTTTAATTTATATGAAAATATATTTTAGAAACGCGACTTGGCTCCGAAAGAAAATATTATTAGGTTGTTCGAAAATCCGGAAAAATTAATTTTAGTCGAATTTATTTTGCCGGTAATTTATTAAAAAATTATAAATATGAATTCACTTAGAAGTAAAACTGTAAGAAAAATCACTTCAGTTTTATTGAGTGCGAGCACGACCGTTTGGCTGGTTGGCGCATCGGCATTAATGCCGATGACAGTTTCAGCTGACGCCGCGACGGATGCGCTTATCGCTCAATTGCAGGCACAGATCGCCGCATTGACTGCACAGATCAACGCATTGGCCGGATCACCATCCGTTCCGAGCGCCGGCGGTTGCAGTTTCACCCGCGACCTTACAATAGGTTCGCAGGGAAGCGACGTAACTTGCTTGCAGAATTATCTGACATCGACAGGACACTTTAGTTTTTCAGGCGGCTCAACCGGATACTTTGGTTCAATAACCAGAACAGCGGTTGCGGCTTGGCAGGCGTCAAATGGTGTTGCGCCAGCTGCAGGATATTTTGGAGCGATTTCCCGCGCCAAGTATTCTTCAATGGTAAGCATTATGCCTCCTACACCGACTCCTCCGGGCGGACCAATTCCTCCGGGACCGATTGTTGGCGGAAGTTTGATGGTTACCTCGGGCATTCAGCCATCAGCAAGTCTTTTTCCTGAGGGCGCGGCACGCGTTCCTTTCACGGTCATTCATTTGACTGCCGGAAGCAGCGATGTAACCGTCAACTCAATCTTGGTTGAAAGGACAGGCTTGGCTCAAGACGCGGTAATCGATGGCGTTGTTCTCTTGGATGAGAGTGGCGTTCAGCTTGGTCTTTCAAAGACTTTAAACTCTTCACACCAGGTCAATTTGTCGGAGCCGGTAGTTGTTAGAGCCGGACAGACAAGGACCTTGACCATCGGAGCTAACGCTCTGTCGGGAACTACGGCTCTTGATGTCTATGCAGGTCAGGTTGCCTACTTGTCAGTCAAAAATGTTGTTTCAAACGCCTCATCAGTTAGCGGGTCTTTCCCGATTACAGGTGCAGGCCACACGGTAAACGCATCTCTTACTATCGGTTCAGTAACCATGGCAAGAGGAGCGACTGATCCGGGTGTCACAGCAACAAAGAGACTTGATACAGTTGCTTATACCTTTTCAGGTGTCAGAGTAACTGCCGGTTCAGCTGAAAAAGTTTACATGAAATATATCAGGTGGAACCAGTCAGGCTCGGCCAGCGCTTCAGATTTGGCTAACATTAAGTCTGTGGTAGATGGTGTTGAATATGATGTTGTAGTAAGTTCAGACGGGAAATACTACACAACGTCATTCCCCGGAAACGGTCTTCTTATAGACAAAGGATTCTCTAAAGATATCTCCATCAAGGGCGACATAGTTGGAGGAACACTAAGAACCGTTGCCTTTGACATCGCAAAACGCACTGATATCGGTGTAGTTGGCGAGACTTACGGATATGGAATAATTCCTCCTCAAACTGGTACTGCCGCAGCTCCTCTAACTTCTGCGTTTACCACCAGCGAGGATCCATGGTATGACAGCGCAGTTGTAACGATAGGAGTCGGAACCTTGGCGGTTGCTTCTTCTAACAAAGCCCCTGCTCAGAATATCGCTATCAACTTGGCGGATCAGCCTTTGGGTGCCTTTGAGGTTACCGTAAAAGGTGAGACAATCTCGGTTTCAAGGATTGCTTTCAACATTACTTTGGACAAAGCAGGAACAGATAACGAAGGAGCAAATGATGATGTTGATGACATCACGAACATTGTACTTACCGATGAGAACGGCTCTATAGTTGCAGGACCGTCTGACGGTTCAGCGACAGACAGCTCATACACTACAGACAGCGGAGACGGTTCAGTTGTCTTTACCGACACAATAACCTTCCCGGTAGGAGTTCACACTTACTACTTGAAAGGTAAGATTGGCACTCAAATTGATAACAATGTTACTGTTATCGCGTCAACAACTCCGAGTGCTGACTTTGCTGGAACAGTAAGAGGTTCAATCAGCGGAAACACTATTACTCCTTCTCCGACTTCAGCTCTTACTTTAAGCACAATGACCGTAAAGAGTGGAGCGTTTACTATCAGCGTTTCATCGGTGCCGATTGCCCAGACTGTAGTCGCGGGAACAAAAGGTTTCCTATTTGCGAACTACATTCTTGACGCCGGTTCATCAGGTGAAGATGTCAGGATATCAGCGTTCCCTGTAGAATTCAGCTTGTCTACCAACACTTCTACACTTACAAATTGTGCGTTGTGGGATGGAGCAAGCAGTGTGTCTAGCACTGTAAGCCCGACCGCATCAGCATCTACAAGTAACTTTACTTTGAATGGCGGAGGACTTGTTGTTCCGAAAGGATCAACAAAGACTCTTGGCCTTATGTGTGATATCGGTTCAGGAGCTTCCGGATTCGTACACATGGGTGTTGACGGCGATACCCCTGCAGATCCGTCTGTAACAGGATTGACTTCAGGGCAGGATATTACTGAAGTTATCAACGACGGCGCAGGTCAGAGGATGTCGCTTGCATCCGGCGGATCACTTATTGCCGCGTTGGATGCCTCATCCGGCCCTTACACGGTAGTAGCCGCGGGACAAACAAATGTTGAATTGTCCAGAATCAAGTTTACTGCAAACACCGAAGATATGGATCTTAAACAAGTTGCGTTGCAGCTTACGGGTGTTGCTTCAAACACGCCTATCAACTTGGTAGGACGCAAAGTAACCTTGTGGGACGGCGCAACACAGGTTGGTGAAGCTACCTTCCCGACTGCGGACTACGCTACTTCATCTACGATTACAAACTTCAGAATTCCTCGTGATGGAACCAAAGTCCTTATCGTAAAGGGTGATATTGCTTCTATCAGCAATTCAGGGCCTATGACCTTCTCGGGCGACTTGCTGAAAGTTGACTACGACGGAGACAACGAAGGCTTGAACGGAAACTACGCGACCGGTGTTTCATCAGGCAGCACGGTAACCCCTGCTTCCAACGACACAGGTTCCAATGGAGTCCGGATCTTCGAGAGTTTCCCGACCTTTGAGAAAGTAAATATCTCAAGCACGTTGATCAACGGCGAACAGTCTGTATTGAGATGGAAAGTTACCGCGAACTCGGCAGGGGACGTAGGCGTAGCTCAATTTACATTGCGCATCGCTACAACTTCAGCGAACGCGGATAGCTTACAGCTCTACGCCTTCACGGATTCATCCTTCTCAATTCCCGCATATACCGGAGTTAACTCAAGCGGTCAGTTAATGGCTAACGCCATGGACTTGACTACGACAGGAGTGTCCACAACAGCGGGTGAGTGGGTAGGTATCAGTAGCGAGACGGACATTGAATTGGGCGTTGAGACTTCAGCTGGTGCGACAACGACTATGCAAGTTCCCGCAGGCACAACTCGATACTTCGAGGCCCGCGTAACTATGTCTAACGTTGACGCCACAGGAGACTCTATCTCTGTTCAGTTGCAAGGTGACGCGGCCTTCCCGGTTACTCATCAGAATACTATCGGATCTCAATCCGGCGATATGAGTTCATTCGCGGGAGTTGCAGGTGTTACCAATGATGACTTTGTCTGGACACCAAACTCAACTACAACTGTAGATATAACCGCAAACGACTTTACCAACGGATTCGGGTTGTTAGGACTTTCGTCCAGTAACATGACTCCTCAGTCTCTCTCGAAATAATCTCGCCTGTCTGCCTTTGGCAGAGCTTGTGCAAGCCAGATTCCCAAAAGCCCCCTTACGGGGGCTTTTGGTTTTTACCCCGCCCCTGCCTACCGGCGGGCAGGCTTTTAAAAAGGGCGGGGTTTTGCTATTATATTATCCATGAATAAAGTTCGTATCGCGGTATTAATATTGATAGTTGCCGTAGCTGCCTATGCGGCAGGTCTTTTCATATATAAAGATATTAAATCAACAGGCGAAGAGACCGGACAGGAAATCAGCAAAATTGCAGATGAGAACCAGCCACAGGTAAAAGTAGAGGAAATAAGCAACGATACTCCAAAGCCGACCATCCCCCCGCCTGACTTAACAAGAAAGGTGGTAATTACGGCAGTAATGTCCGAGGAGTCAAAGAAACAGGCTTTGGAGAAGATTGCCGAGATTATTAAGTCTCTAAAAACCAACCCTGACCTATTTGAGAATTGGGTTGAATTAGGCGCCTATATGAAGCTCATCGGGGACTATGATGGAGCGGTTATTTATTGGAAATACGCCGCCGTTATACGCCCAAAAAGCTTTATACCGCTGGCGAATCTTGGCGACTTATATTTATTTAATATAAAAGATACGGCAAAAGCCGAGCAAAGTTATATTTCAGCTTTAATGGTGGGTCCGGATCAGTCGATGGTCTATGAGAAGCTATCCGAACTTTACAGGTACTTCCTGAAGGACGATACTAAGGCAAAGGTTGCTTTGCAGGACGGTATTAATAAAAATCCCTCGGCTTCCGACAGATTAAAATATCTTTTGAATAATTACGATGAGGATAATTGATTTCAGGAAAATAACCTATATAATTTCTGGAATTTTGGTTGGCGGAAGCCTGCTTGTTTTGTTAATTTGGGGGCTGAAATTGGGCATTGATTTTACCGGAGGTTCGCTTCTTGAAGTTGAATACCTGCCTGCGCAGGCAGGTATCAGTCCGCGCCCCGAAAATAGCGCGGTTTTGGACAGCCTTGCGAAAATAGGAATAAACGACGCGGTATTGCAGCCAACCGGAGAAAAAGGGCTTATTTTGAGGCTTCCCGACGTTAATGAGGAAAAGCATCAGGAGATCTTGACTGCGCTTGGAGGGCCTAAAATTGTAATAGATAAGCAATTTACCTCAATAGGGCCTACCATAGGCAAAGAGCTGAGGCGGAATTCATTATGGGCAATTCTCGCGGTTATGCTGGCTATTGTGGCTTATATTGCCTGGGCGTTTAGGCACGTATCGCGCCCGATAGCGTCATGGAAATACGGCGTCGCTGCTTTAATTGCGCTGGTCCACGACGTCACTATTCCGACAGGTATTTTTGCGGCATTGGGACATTTTTACGGTATTACTGTCGATACTTTGTTCGTGACGGCTCTGCTTACTATTCTCGGGTTTTCCGTTCACGACACAATAGTTGTTTTTGACCGGGTGCGGGAAAATCTGAAAAAAATAGGCCAAAGAGAGAGTTTTGAGGAGGTTGTGGAAAGGAGTCTTCGCCAGACCATTACCAGATCTATCAATACATCTCTGACCGTAATGTTTGCAATGTTCGCTTTATATATTTTCGGAGGTTTAACCACAAAATACTTCGCGCTGACCATTCTTGTGGGCGTATTTTTCGGAACTTATTCCTCCATATTCATCGCAAGCTTCATTCTTGTAACCTGGCACAAGTTTTCGTTAAAAAGGGCATAGGCCTGCGCGTCGGCAGACAGGCTTGACAGTTTTTGAGGGGTTGCTATAATGGCAAAACGTCGTTTTTGACCTGCCTGCCGGTAGGCAGGAGTTATCCACAGGGGATAACTTTGTGCTGTTTGATAAAAAAGTTATACTTAACCCCATCGCTTTGAATACTAAAAAGACAGTATTTCCTAACATTTTTTACGCTTATTTTGCTCTCAATATCGGCCTGCCTGCGCAGGCAGGGGTCTAAAGGAGAGCTTTTTTGGTTGTTGGAAAAACAATAATTTATTAATTTTTTATAATTTTTTCAATACTTTCTATGGGTATGGGAATACAAAAAAAGTACTTCTCGCGGTACCGCGAACCGTATGCCTCGTTGCCGAATTTAGCGACAATGCAGCTGAATTCTTATGAGTGGTTTATTAAGACGGGTCTGCGGGAGATTCTTGATGAATTTTCTCCGATAAAAGATTATACGGACAAAGAGCTTTCTTTGGAATTTTTGGATTACTTTGTTGATGAGCCGCGCTTTGACGAGAACCATGCGAAGATAAATAATCTTTCATATGAAGCGCCGCTCAGGCTCAAGATGAGGCTTGTTAACGCGGCTACCGGCGAGAAAAAAGAACAGGAAGTTTTTCTCGCGGATCTTCCGCTGATGACCCCGCGCGGTACTTTTATTATAAACGGAGTTGAGCGTGTCATCGTATCCCAGCTCGCGCGTTCTTTCGGCGCGTATTTCAACAGTAATTTTTCAAGAGGTAAAAAACTTTTCGGCGCAAAAATTATTCCGCAGCGGGGAGCCTGGCTTGAATTCGATACCGAAGCCGACGGAACAATTTATGTAAGAATAGACCGCAAAAGGAAAATTGCCGCGTCCGCCATTTTACGGCTTTTCGGTCTGGAAAAAAACGAAGAGATAATGGAGGCTTTTGAGAAAGCAGATACCGGCGAACTGAGATTTATAAAAAGAACTTTGGAAAAAGACCAGACAAAAACTGCGGACGACGCCTACATTGAAATATTTAAAAGAATAAGACAGGGAGAATTGGCCACGGTGGACAACGCCCGCGATTTGGTTACTGCGATGTTCGAGCCCTCAAGATACGATATTTCACCGGTCGGAAGATACAAGCTTTCCCAGAGACTGCCGGCGCTTACGAATGTTAAGCTTAGTAATCCGAGGATATTAAATAAAGAAGATCTCATTGCGATAATTTCCGAAATAATTTCATTAAATAATAATCCCCAGGCGGTGCCTGACGATATCGATAATCTCGGAAACCGCAGGATCCGTTCTGTCGGGGAATTGTTGCAGCAAAAATTGCGTGTTGGTTTGGCGAGAATGGAACGCACGGTAAAAGACCGCATGTCCACGCTCGACCCCGCCACTATTACTCCGGCCCAGCTTTTAAACGCCAGGCCTTTTGCCGCTGTTTTGAAAGAATTTTTCATGACAAGCCAGCTCTCGCAATTCATGGATCAGATAAATGTTTTAGCGGAGCTTGAACACAAGAGAAGGGTGTCGGCTTTGGGACCGGGAGGCTTAACAAGAGAGCGTGCCGGATTTGAGGTCCGCGACGTTCACCCGTCATACTACGGAAGGTTATGCCCCATTATGACGCCCGAAGGACCTAATATCGGTTTGATCAATCATCTTGCCGGACACGCTAAGGTAAACAATTTCGGAATATTGGAAACGCCGTACAGAAAAGTTGTTAATGGAAAAATATCGAAAGAGATTGATTATTTTACCGCATTTGAGGAAGTCAGGCACAAGATCGCCCATGCCGGAATTTCTACCGACATGGAAGGCAGGCTTTTGGATGAGGAAATTGAAGGAAGGTTCAACGGCCAGCCGGAGCTTATGTTAAAAAAAGATATTGAATATATCGACGTTTCTCCGCAACAGGCTTTTAGTATCGCGACTTCGTTGATTCCGTTTTTGGAACATGACGACGCAACGCGCGCGATGATGGGTTCGAACATGCAGAGGCAGGCGGTGCCATGCTTAAACCCTGAAGCTCCGCTTGTGGGAACCGGAATGGAGGAGCGCGCGGCGCGCGACTCGGGAAGACTTTTGATTGCGGAAGAGGACGGGGTAATTTCCAAAGCGGACGCAAGAACGATAGTTTTGAAAAGCGGTAAAAAAGAAACTAAATACGACCTGATCAACTTTGCGCGTTCAAACCAGTCGACTGTAATCCACCAAAAACCGGTTGTGACGGTCGGCGATCAGATTAAGAAAGGAGATATTCTTGCAGACACTTCGCTTACGGACCGCGGAAATTTGGCGCTGGGCACGAACCTCCTCGTTGCCTTTCTTTCATGGGGAGGATCAAATTTCGAGGACGCGATAATTCTTTCCGAACGCTTAGTTAAGCGCGATATTTTTTCTTCAATTCACATTGAAGATTTTTCGGTTGATGTCAGAGACACGAAATTGGGGCCGGAAATAACCACGCACGATATTCCGAACGTCGGAGAGGAAAAATTAAAAGACCTTGACGAAGAAGGAGTTGTGCGCATCGGAGCTGAAGTAAGATCAGGCGATATTTTGGTGGGTAAAATTTCTCCGAAAGGCGAATCCGACTTAACGCCGGAAGAAAGATTACTTCGCGCGATATTCGGAGAAAAAGCGCGCGACGTTAAAGACACGTCTTTGAGGCTTCCTCACGGAAAGCGCGGGCGCATTGTCGGCATAAAAGTTTTCACGAGAGAAAAAGGAGATAAGCTGGAAACAGGCGTCATTAAGCAGATCCGGGTTGAGATAGCTGAGCTCCGAAAGATCTCGGTCGGAGACAAATTGGCCGGACGCCACGGGAACAAAGGAGTTATTTCAAGAATATTGCCGGAGGAAGACATGCCTTATCTTGAGGACGGAACACCCGTGGATATTATTTTAAATCCGCTGGGAGTAGCTTCGCGTATGAATATCGGACAGATTTTGGAAACTCACTTAGGGTGGGCCGCGGATAAACTGGGATACCATGCCGTAACCCCGTCGCTTTTAGGTGTCAGCGAAGCAGAAATAAAAGCTGAATTAAAAAAAGCCGGACTTCCGGAAGACGGAAAAGTAAGACTGTTCGATGGCCGGAGCGGAAATGAATTTGACCAGAAAGTTACCGTCGGGAAAGTTTATATGCTGAAGCTCTACCACATGGTGGAAGATAAGATTCACATGCGCTCCATCGGACCGTATTCATTGATTACCCAGCAGCCTTTGGGAGGAAAAGCGCAGGGGGGAGGACAGCGTTTCGGAGAAATGGAGGTTTGGGCACTGGAAGGATACGGAGCCGCGCATACTTTGCAGGAAATTTTGACCATTAAATCGGACGACGTTTTGGGCCGTGCCGCGGCTTACGATGCCATCGTCCGCGGAGAGCCGTTTAAAACACCGAATATTCCAGCGTCTTTCCATGTGTTAGTGAACGAATTAAAAGGATTGGCGCTCGATATTGATTTGAAAGGAGTTGTTTCCAGTCCGGATGACGACGAGGAAGACACAATAAAGAGCAGGTCAAAGGAGCGTATTGAGGACTTTATTGAAGCTGAAGAAAAAGCGGTCGAGAAGCCTGCCCGTTCCGCAGGCGGGCTGGCAAGAGCAAAAAAGGAGCTTACCCGCCTGCCGGTCGGACAGGTCGGATCTAAAGGCAAAAAATAGAATACGAATAACGAATAAATACGAATTTACGAATTAAATTATTAGTATATTTGTAAAAAATTAGTAATTAGTAATGATATGGAACAAAAAATAACAGATTTTAAATCGATGATGATCCGGATGGCTTCTCCAGAAAAGATTTTGAGCTGGTCCAGAGGCGAGGTTACGAAACCCGAGACGATAAATTACCGCACCCAGCGCCCCGAAAAAGACGGGCTTTTTGATGAACGAATTTTCGGTCCTGAAAAAGACTTTGAATGTTATTGCGGAAAATATAAACGCGTCCGCTATAAAGGCATCGTCTGCGACAAATGCGGAGTTGAAGTAACAAGGTCAATTGTGAGGCGTGAAAGGATGGGCCACATTGAGCTGGCCGCCCCCGTTTCGCATATTTGGTTCTTACGCGGCGTTCCTTCGCGCGTCGGAATTTTGCTCGACGTTACGGTGGGCGATCTTGAAAAAGTTATTTATTTCGCGGGCTATATCATTACTCAAGTTGATGAAAGAGCCAGAGAAGAAGTTCTGGTTCTTCTTGAAAAAGAATTCAAATCAAAATCTAAATCGGCAAGCGGACCCGAAAAAGAAGCGCTAAAGAACGCGATGGACGCCGCGAAAACCGAGATTAAAGGATTAAAACCAATGACCATTGTTTCCGAGGTTGAATATCATCGCTTGAGCATGAAATACGCCAGCGTTTTTGAGGCCGGCATCGGCGCGGAATCCTTGCGTAAAATTTGCTCGGAGATCGACCTCAAAAAACTTTCCGAAACATTGGAAAAGGATGTTCTGACGGCGACTCTGATGCAGAAGAAAAAAGTAATCCGCAGGCTTCACCTGGTGCGCTCGCTGATGCATTCCGGCGTTAAGCCCGAATGGATGTTTTTGAAAGAAATTCCGGTTATCCCTCCGGCTTTGCGTCCGATGGTACAGCTCGAAGGAGGCAGGCACGCGACGTCCGACATCAACGACCTTTACCGAAGGGTTATCAATAGAAACAACCGTTTAAGAAAACTTTTGGAAATAAAAGCTCCGGAAGTTATCGTCAGGAACGAAAAAAGAATGCTGCAGGAGGCAGTTGATGCGCTGATTGACAACTCAATCAAGCGCTCACAGGGTCCGGCCGCAACATCGCAGGCGCAAAAGCGTCCGTTGAGATCTCTCGCCGATATGCTGAAGGGAAAGCAGGGAAGATTCCGCCAGAACCTTTTGGGCAAACGAGTGGACTATTCCGGACGTTCGGTTATTGTTGTCGGCCCTGAGCTTAAATTGAATCAATGCGGTTTGCCGAAACACATGGCTTTGGAACTTTTCAGGCCGTTCGTTATACAAAAACTTATCGCGAAAAATTCGGCTCACACCATCCGCGGAGCCGGACGCCTGATTGACGATCTTTCACCCGAGATTTGGGAATGCCTTGAAGAGGTAATCGAAGGCAAATGCGTTCTTTTGAACCGCGCGCCCACACTTCACAGACTGGGTATTCAAGCGTTTTATCCGAAGCTAATTGAAGGCAATGCCATTCAGCTGCATCCGTTGGTCTGTACCGCTTTCAACGCCGACTTTGACGGAGACCAGATGGCGGTGCATGTTCCGCTGACAGGCGAAGCCCAGCAGGAAGCCAGGGAATTGATGCTCTCTTCCGGGAATTTGTTAAAACCTGGCAACGGCGAACCGGTGATAACTCCGACGCAGGATATTGTCATGGGCATTGCATATCTTACGCGTATCCGCGAAGGTTCGAAGGGTGAAGGAAAATATTTCGCAAGCCCGAACGAAGCTATTCTCGCGTATGATTTTGAAACTGTAAGCCTTCAGGCAAGAATTTTCGTCAGAGTAACTAAAACCCCGAAATATCAGGCGATACAAAAAGATATGCTCGAAACTTCCGTGGGAAGGCTGGTATTTAACAGCGTTATTCCAAGGAATTATCAGTTCTTAAATTCCGAAATGAAAAAGAAAGACCTCGAGAGGCTGGTTTCCGATCTTATCGGAAGATACGGAGTTGAAGAAACGCCTCCGATATTGGACCGTATCAAGAGCCTGGGTTATCGCTATGCAACAAAAGCCGGAATCTCCTGGGGAATGGATGATATAAAAGTACCAGTGGAGAAATATATCCATATCGATGCGGCAAAAGCAGAAGCAAAGATCATTGCGGATCAATATGACCAGGGTTTGTTGACCGACCGCGAAAGGTATGAAAAAGTTATTGCGATCTGGGGAGATGTCAAAGCCAAGATAGATAAATTGGCTCCGGCGACGCTTGATCCCTTCGGACCGATACATTATATGGTCAACTCCGGAGCGCGTGGAAACTGGACCCAGATAAACCAGCTGTCATCCATGAAAGGGCTCGTGGTTAATCCATCAGGACGCATTATCGAGCTGCCGATTTTGTCTTCATATAAAGAAGGCTTAAACGTACTCGAGTACTTTATTTCTACTCACGCCGCGCGAAAAGGAACCGCCGACACCGCTTTGAAAACCGCTGTCGCCGGATATCTTACGCGCCGTCTTGTGGACGTCGTGCAGGATGTAATTGTTTCCGAGCCCGACTGCAAAGACGAGACTGGATTTGAAGTATATAAAAAAGATTATGAAAAATTGAGCAAAAATTTCGCATTAAGAATATTCGGACGCGTTTTGGCGCGCGATGTTGTTGATCCGGAGACGGAAAAAGTTGTTGTTAAAAAAGGACACCTGCTTACGATGCTCGACGCCGAGAAAGTTGCGTCTTTGGACGTCCCGAGCATACTGCTCCGTTCGCCGGTTGCCTGCAAAACCGTAAGAGGAATTTGTCAGCTTTGCTATGGATATGATCTCGGTTCAAACACGCCGATAAAATTGGGAGAAGCCGTGGGAATCGTCGCGGCACAGGCCATCGGCGAGCCGGGCACGCAGCTGACGATGAGAACGTTCCACGTGGGAGGTGTTGCGGGAGCCGCGGACATTACAATGGGTTTGCCTCGAGTTGAGGAAATTTTTGAAATGCGCCTGCCGAAAGTTCAGTCCATTATTTCCGATGTTTTCGGTGTTGTTACGGATATCAAAGAGAGTACGGTTACCGGAACTCGGGACAAATTGGTGCACGTTACGATAGATAAGGACAAAGACGAAGAAAAGAAGGAGTTTGCCGAGTATGTCGTGCCGTTCGGTAAAACTATTTTGCTAAATGTCGGAGATAAAATCGTACCGGGCATGAAAGTAACCGAAGGAGCGATAGACATCAAAGAGCTTTTGAGGGTTGCCGGCGCCAAAGCGGTACAAAATTATATTATTTTTGAAGTTCAACAGCTCTATACTTTCCAGGGAGCTGCGATAAACGACAAACACATAGAAGTTATTGTAAAACAGATATTCTCCAGAGTCCGCGTAAAAGACCCCGGCTCAACCACGCTCTCGGTAGGCGATATAATTGAAAAAGCAAAATTGAGAGAAGAGAATCTGCGCGCCAAAAGGGAGGGGAGGCCGCTGGCAAAAGCAGTTCAGCTTGCGATGGGCATTACGAACGTCGCGCTGACCACAGAAAGCTTCCTCTCGGCCGCTTCATTCATGCAAACCATGCGCGTATTGACGAATGCGGCTATCGACGGCAAAGAAGACCGCCTCCGCGGATTGAAGGAAAATGTCATTATCGGCCGGCTTATTCCTGCGGGAACCGGCTACAGAAAAGAGTATTTAAAGAAATTGGAAGCAGGGATAGACGCGGAAGAAGGGTAGCTGTTAACGTCTATAAAAGATATCCACAGGATAGCCACGCAAAATTCACTTGGGGGGGGGGTATTATAAAGGTATATGAAAAAATATCTATTGTTGGGCGTTTTTTTGGCAGTTTTAATAATTAGCCTTCCACATGATGCCGGAGCCGCTTTAGCGATTGGTAGCAGAGTAAAAACTACCGCTGATCTTAATGTCCGTTCTACGCCATCTATATATGGGACGAAGCTTGGTACCCAATTGCTCGGAGCGCAGGGGGCTATTTTAAAAGGCTACGTAATCGCCAACGGTTATGTTTGGTGGAATGTTGATTTTGATAATGCTCCCGACGGCTGGGTTGTAAAAAATTATTTGGCAGAAATCAGTATTACCACAAGCCCGCCACCAACCCCAATACCAACTCCGGTTTCCGCCAAATTTCAGATCGGTGACCGTGTTCAAGTCAACGCGGAGCCTCTTAATGTGCGTTCAATTCCCTCAAAATCTGGAACTATCTTAGGGACTAAAATAAAAGGAGCGTTGGGAGCAATTTCCTCCCTGCCGAATAACGCAGGTGCCGTTAATTCAGATGGTTATTGGTGGTGGTATGTAAATTTTGATTCCGGAGCGGACGGATGGGTTGTGGAAGATTATCTGGATAAAGTTAATATTGTTACCGCTTCTTCCATCACCGTTCTTTCTCCGAATGGGGGGGAGAGTTGGACAAAAGGAACAACGAAAGTAATAAGCTGGAAATCAAATTATAATAATAGGTGTGATATAGGAGCAACCGGAGGCACGTGTGCACTTTTAGCGCCACAAACAATTGATATTTTTCTTGGAAGTTGGTCGCCCCCATGCACTGTTTCTCCTTGCCCCGTAGCTCCAAATTTCGGCACATTTATTGCTAAAGGAATTAATGATAATGGGATATTTTCATGGGAAGTAGGTAATGGTTTGATAGAAGGCACGGTTATCCCAGAGAGTAAATACACTATCACTGTTTTTCGATCTGACGGCTTTAGCGATACAAGCGACGCGCCATTTAGCATTGTGGCGACTAGCACTTGTCCGCCCGGAACAATTCAAACCGGGCAGACTAACAGTATTCCTCCGACCCCGATTTGCACACCTATTATTACTCCGTCCATTACGGCGATATCTCCTGTCTCGGGGCCTGTGGGTACTAACGTATCCATAACCGGAACCGGATTTACTTCCACCGGAAACATGGTCACCTTCGGTTTCGGCGGCATTCCAAATTTGAATTCTGCCGACGGCAAGACAATTTCATTCAAAGTGCCTTCGTCTATGAACGCAGGTTGCTATTATTCCGTTCCGCAATGTCTGATGCCGGCAATTTCGGTTGTTCCCGGGCAATATCAGGTTTCGGTTAAAAATTCAAACGGAACAAGCAACGCGCTGACATTTACGGTAACAACCACAACTACAACGCCTCCGCCACCAGCAGTTACTCTTACTGCCAATAGTTCTACAGGATCATTAGCATTGCTTTCAGGACAATCTCTTGTATTAGCATGGTCTTCCGTAAACACATCCGGTTGTTACATTGGTACCGATGTCAATAATACCAGTATCAGAGCGAGCAGCGGAACACTGACAATTTTTCCCGGCGAAAGCCTTTATCCGAAAGCTCCTACTACATATCAGGCAAAATGCCTCACTCAAACTGTCATCGGAAGCTATCCGGATTTTGTGATAGCAAGTGTTACGGTAAGCCCACCGGCAACTCAGCCCTCCATCACCGTTCTTTCTCCGAATGGGGGAGAGAGTTGGACGAGAGGAACGGCACGTCAGATAAGTTTTAATTCAGCGTTTCCTGTAAATATTTATTTGTCGCCTCAAAATAACTTAAATGGATATTACGTGGTCTTGGCCACAAACGTAGCAAGTCCTTTTAATTGGGCTGTTGGTCAACCTAATGTTGATAATAACCCTAGTGGCACATCAATAGCCGATGGGAGATATTACATCTGTATTTCAAATAGAGACACGGGCCAAAGCGATTGCTCCGACACGCCGTTCAGTATTGTGGCGGCTCCGGCAGCGGCCAAATATATATATGGGGATTTTGTTGAGGTTGCAGTATCTAGCACAAATGTTTACGATAGCGTAAATAGAACCTCTATAGTCGGCACTCAACAGCTAAAATCCATCGGCACTATTACCGCGGGCCCGGAATCTTCGGGCGTCGGCATTATTTGGCTTGTGCGTTTTGAAACCGGAGTAAGCGGGTGGGTTGTAGATCCCGCTTTACGTTTTATGACGGCAAATTTAAGCATAGTTTATTCCCCGCAACAGGTGTTTGCGACATCTTCTCCTCAACTTTTCTATAAGACGACAGGTATCTCACCGGCTTACCTTGCGCATTATCGTGCTTTTGTGAAGAAGAACGGAAGCTTTATCGGAGATGTTTTCGGCGGGGGCGCTGGGTTTGGTAATGGTTCTGCCACAACCGTATGGGAGAAAACGAAATACGGAAATTTTGGAAATACGGCGCTCGTTACTCCCGCTTCGGGTAGCGGATACACGCTGTTTGTCGGCATACTCAGAAATATAAATAAGGGCCCGATTGCAAGAGATTTGGATTCAACGACTATAAATAATTATTTTGTAGCTTACGCGGAAACGGCACCATTTACTGTTGTGCCTGCGCCTCTTTCGCCGCCTATTTCAACAAAATTCACAAAAGGCGACGGAATAAATGTTTTATACGAGCCTCTCTATACTCATCCGACATATGATTCAGGAGCTTCATATGAACAGAAAACTGTTGGGAGTGTCGGAAGGGTAATAGGAGGCCCTGTAAACGTGTACGGATTGAATATGTGGAATATTGATTTCGAAAAAGGCGAGGACGGCTGGGTTATTGAAGATTATATTTCGAAAACATCTTCAACAAATCCCACCCCGACTCCTTGCGCTATACCAACCCCTCCATCTGGTTGCTATGTTCAGCAAAACATCGGATCTTGCAGTTATTCTACTGTTTGTCCGACTCCTACCGGCCAGCCAACCCCAACTCCATCAAGCACTTCCGGTTTATCGATCGGCTCACGCGTAAAAACAGCTTATACTGTTAATATCAGAGAAACCGCGGGAGGAACAATTAAGGGCTATCAATACACCAGTGCTCAAGGAACAGTCATTGACGGCCCCATAACCGCGGGAATCTATGTTTGGTGGAAAGTTGATTTTGATTCAGGTGCTGACGGATGGGCCGCGGGGAGTTATTTGACGGCCATCTCCGGAA
>Ga0155685_103_pt1 | contig 22391 bp, 24 predicted proteins | sample RifCSPlowO2_01_FD_107342 | JGI IMG/M metagenome (GOLD analysis project Ga0155685, IMG submission 107342) | Candidatus Giovannonibacteria bacterium RIFCSPLOWO2_01_FULL_44_16
TGTCCTATGGCAATAGCCCATGCGCTCTTCCTCTTCATACCCCGTCCGCTTGCGGCGGGGTTCTTGATTTACTATAATAATTGAACGGCCGCCATTTTATTATAGTAACCGCATCATAACAACTACTATGATATATCATAGTAGTTGCAGGTAATAATGTGTTCATGCTAGGAATGGGGGCAGAAGGAGGATTTACAATGAACCGCAAACAGTTTTTTGAGAAGGTCAGGGCTTCCGGGATCAACGACTCAAAAGACCTGCTTTTGATCCAGCGCGCATACTGGCTTGCAAAGGAAACCCACAGAATACAGCACCGGGATGGAGGAGAAAGATATTTTAATCATCCCAGACGCGTTTCCTGCTTGCTGATGAAGTACCACCGTGCTTCCGCAGAAATTGTCTCCGCTGCGCTTCTGCATGATACGATTGAGGATGGGTATTTGCCCGCAGATATAGTGAGAGCTCTTTTAGGCGATACGGTTGCCGATATTGTCGAAAAGCTTACAAAATACACAGTTGTTTATGATAATGAAACCGGCGCTGTAAAAGGAAAGCATAAAAAACATCCGGATATCTATTTTTCTAATATCAGTTCAGACGGACGGGCGTGTACGATTAAGTTCGCGGACAGATTGGACAATTTGCAAAGCATGGGTGTCTGGACCATGGAACGGCAAGCGCGGTATTTAAAGGAAACTGAAGAAAAGATTTTGCCTCTGTGGCAATGCAACACAGATTTTCCCGGCGTTGATTTGATGTATCCTTTAAGAGAAAAATTTGAGAAGTGCAAATTAAAGTTATTAGCTTAGGCCGTCTTATTCACACCCTCCGCGATTGCGGAGGTTTTTTTTGAGTGCTATTTTTTATGAAGATTTTGAAATTCGGAGGCAATGTGGAAACAGTAATTCCGCGTCCCAGCTGGGACGAATTTTTTCTTGCTATCGCGACGGTTTATTCTTCGCGCGGGACCTGCGACAGACTGCGGACCGCATGCGTATTCGTGAAAAACAAAAGGATTGTCGGAGCGGGATATAACGGATCTGTTTCCGGGCTTACGACATGCGACGAATCCGGGCACTTGATCATCGACAATCATTGTATGAGAACTTTGCACGGAGAAGATAACGCGAAGTCGAACACTATCTCCGGCCTGGATGGCGCTACGGCGTATATTATTGCAACTCCTTGCCACGTTTGTGTAAAACGGATGCTTCAGGACGGCATAAAGCGGATTGTTTATGTCGGCACTTATAACAACGGCCAGGGCAAAGATCTTATTTTTGATTTTTGTAAAGAAAAAGATGCAAGCCTTGAGCAATGGACAGATGATCCGGAAAAAGTAGCCGCAATCTTCGGAAAAATTTTCAGGCGTCTTCAGGGCGACGGGGGAATATTCAGGGAATTGGATTTATCCAAATTTCTATTCCACAATAACGGTATGGAAACCGGCAAACTGATAATTTTCGAAGGCGGGGAGAAAGTCGGCAAATCCACTCAAGTTGAGCGCCTTGCCGGATTTTTGCTGGGACGCGGATATGATATTTTTGTGACCAAAGAACCGGGCGGCGGAATGGCGGATTTGCGCCAAAAGATAATGGTGCTCGACAAAAAGGACCCGGAACTCGCGATGAAAGAATTGGCGCTTTTTATTGAAGACAGAGAAATACATTACCGTGAGAAGATACTTTTGGCTCTCGTGCAAAAAAAGATAGTTATTTGCGACCGCGGGCCGGCATCGACCCTGGCTTATCAGGGCTATGGGCGCGGTTTGGATCTTGAGGAGATAAGAAAGCAGAACAGGTTTGCAACCCGCCAGCGCTGTGCGGACCTTACTATTTTGCTTAATCTTCCCGCGAACGAATTTTTAAAGCGCATCGCGCGCGACCACGAGGCGGAGACGAACCGTTTTGAATCTGAAAAACCGGCATTCCACAAAAAAGTGCGCCGGGGGTTTCTTGCTGAAGCGAAGTTAGATCTTGGGCATTGGTTCGCGCTTGATGCAAGAAAGACTAAAGACGAACTTGCGCTCGAAATTCAGCAGGAAGTAACAAAAAAATTAGGGCTATAAGTAAAAAATAAAAACCAACCTTAAAGGTTGGTTTTTGTATTTTACTCAAGAAGTTTGAGTTTTCTTTGTGTTGCTAGCTCCGCTGCAAGACGGGTAAGTGCCGGGTCTTCTTTTTTATCTACGAATTTCATCGCTGCGGCGGTCAGTGGATGGACTTCCGAAAGCAGTCTGTGCATTTCTTTGGCCACTTTGCGGTATCCGGGGTGCCCCTCGGGCTTTGTGCGGAGTTCATGCAGATGGAATGCTTCCCGCGCGTTCTCGACGAACCGGAAGCGCATTTTGTGCCCCAGAAGCGTTGCATACTGCGCTTCCTCGCCGTATCCACCGATTTTTAACATTTTGAAAAGTTTGTCCGATATCTCAAAACATTTATCGAATTGATCAGCGAGGTCAGCATCCTTTATCAGTTGGGGAATTTCATATCCGTAATGCGTTGTAAGTCTTTGCCATTCGGGCATATCGAGCATGCGGTGCCGCTGAAGATCGCGGAAGATTCCGTAGTCAATGAAAAGTTCCCATTCATAGTGTATCGCTTCAAGCGCTCTTCCGGGCTTTTGCCTGTAATTTAGGCGATTGCCGATGTAAGCGTCGAATATCTTTTGCTTTTGTTCGCGTGGCCAGCTTTTTACGATTTTTTTCAGCATAGGGAGCGGCATTTCAGAATCTGCGAATATCATTTCCGGAACAAGGATGTTAAGCTCGTTTCCTTTCGGCCAATGGTCAACCAGAGTTACTTTCGAAGCGCTGCTTACCGGCCAATCTTTATATCTGAATATTTCTTTGACGAGCCTCCTTACCGTATCACGCGTATCCTGCCTGTACATTACCGCGGCTCCTCCACGCGAGGGCTCTTCGGCGCGTTTCAGGAACGCCCCCAAAACCTTTTTTGATTCGCGCAAAATATCATTTGCGGCATCCTGTGCTTCCGCAAGCGTCCGCGAAGCAAGGAAGTAGATCAGATTTTCTATTGATTGTGCGGTCGCGACTATCCCGACGGATGATTGCGTGGCAACCGGCAGAAGCGAACGCGCCGCGTCGCATGCCTGCGCGCGTGTGGTGGCAAGCCACGCGGATTTTTCTTCAGAAGTAGCGCCGTTCGGCAGGGGGTGCGTTTTTCTCACGAATTCCGTGGTTTGTCGGACGACAGATGAATATAGTTCAAAAATACAGTCCATATGAAGCCGGAAGCCTTCGGCATGTCCTAATCTCAATTTTGGAATATAATATTTATAACTTCCGTCAGGATTTTTCTTGTCAAAATAAATGTATCTGGTCGATTGCTCGAGATACCCGCCAAGCCGTCCCCATTCGAGAAGTTTCGTCAGCAGATTTGATGCGGACTCGACCACCAAAAAAGAATAGGCCAATTGTTTAACCGAATCGTCCCCGAATTCGGCGGTAACCTTTTCAATGAAATTGGATGCCATGTTTTCGCGCAAGGCGAATTCGCTGAGATAGGTGAGCCGGAGATCGTTCTGGCTCCGCGAAAGGCGGGCCATTGCGGCCGCAACCATTATCGGGTCCGCTTCGCTTGTAAATGCGTATATGGGCCCCGTTGGGTCCGTTACGATATTTTTTAAGTACTCAATTCCCACCGGCGTTACGATAAGTTTGTCACCGTCTTTTCTCACATACGGATTTTCAGTCATTAATTGTCTCCTCAACTTTCAAATCTAATATAGATATTTGCACATTTTTTTCTTTTGCGCTAATTTGTGTGCAGAAAAGGGAGTTGAAATGGACATTGCGAAATATATTGACCATACGCTTTTGAAGCCGGATGCTACAATGGAACAAATTATGAAATTATGCGAAGAAGCAAAACAATACGGTTTTGCCGCCGTTTGTGTTAACCCAATCTGGGTTTCGCTTTGCACGGAGATACTCGACTATCCACAAAGGAATTCGGATATCAAGATATGTGCAGTTGTCGGTTTCCCGCTCGGTTGTAATTTATCCGAGACTAAGGCCACTGAAGCATACAATGCGTTTGCGGATGGTGCCGAGGAACTGGATATGGTTATGAATATCGGCAACCTAAAATCCGGAGATTGTCTGAAGGTAGAAAAAGATATTAAAGCCGTGTTTCATGTTAAGCATCGGTCGTTGCTTAAAGTCATAATCGAAACCTGTCTGCTTACTCGAGAAGAAAAAATTCTGGCGTGTAAGATTGCAAAAAATGCCGGAGCGGATTTTGTAAAAACCTCCACCGGTTTTTCAACCGGAGGAGCAACAGTTGAAGACGTGAAATTGATGCGAAAGACGGTAGGCACGACAATGGGGGTGAAAGCCGCAGGAGGCATCAGGGATTATGCGGCTGCAAAAGCGATGATCGATGCCGGAGCAACCAGACTTGGATGCTCCGCAGGCATTGCCATTGTGGAGGGCTCAAAAAAATAAATAAATTCACAAAACTCGTACAGTCATTTGACGGAGTTTTATTTTTGTTGTAGGAATTGATTAGAAAATTGATTTGTCAAAGAATGCGTGAGGAGAGGTTTTTATGAAGAACGAACAAAACGGAAGAATGATTGTATCTATCAGAAAATTGGCAGTATGCCTTAAGAACGCTCGGAAAGAAAAATCCGAGCTCGAAAATAAATTAAAGCAGTATGATGAATGGCTTAGAAAGGCCGGAGCAAGGATAACGGAATGGCAAACTATCGCGGAGCTGCAGCATGATGATATCGTTGCTCTGGAAAAGACCTTGATGCAGATGGACGAGCGGCTCGAAGAATTTTCTATTTCGGAGGAAGATGTTCCGATGGCGGCCGAGCTCATTGAAGCCAATATGCCGAAAAGATACCTGCACTAAAAAGCAAGCTAGTAGCTTGCTTTTTTTTGACGGCTTTAGCCGTCATCCCGCCTGTGGCGGGACCCTTGCTAAAGCAAGGGTTCGGTTGCTAGATTGAAGGCAGAAATTGACAAAGATATGAGAGTGATTACCACAGCCATATCCGGTTCCGGTGAGAAGGGCTATCTCGATCGGTTTTCCAAATTCGCGGAAACGAAAGGAAAGAAAGTCAAAATATATAATCCAGGAGAAATGCTGTTTGAGCATGCCGCGAGACGCGGGGTGCGGATGCCGCGCGATAAAGTTCTAAAAACCAATCCGCACACGCTGGATGAACGGAGAAGTACTGTTTTTGAGCGCATATTGTCCGACGTCGAAAAACCGGCAAACCGTGGAAGTTCTTTCATCATCAATATGCACGGGAGTTTTTATTGGAACTTCAGCTACGAACCGGGCATCGATTTTCATTATCTCAACGAATTTGATCCGGATCTCTATGTTAATTTTTTGAACGACGTTGATACTGTTGAGAATAATCTTAAAGACAGGAAACAGTGGAATTTTTTATTCAGTCCTGAACGCACGAAAAATTACGGACGGAACAAAATATTGGATTGGCAGAGTGTAGAGGTTCTTTTGACTAGGCTTTTGGCTCAGCGCGATCCAAAACGCTGGGCTCAGAGCGATCCGCAAAAGTTCTTCGTGATTCCCACAAAGGCCACCGAGACGATGCTCTATCGGTTCATGTTTGAGCCGTGGCGCAAGGTTTTTTATGTGGGCATGCCTCTTACGCTTTTTCACGACCCAAAATTTGCCGGAGCCCGAAAGAGAATAGATGAATTGATAAAATGGACAGAATATTGGATCACGGTTACCGATCCAAGATATGTTGAGCCTCTCGATACCAAACTTCTTACCCAGGTAGATCCTGCAATGTATCATAGTGTGGTTAAAAGAGACCTTTATTGGCTCATTCCTCAATGCGATGGAATGATCGCTTATTTTCCAGACGCATCCGAGGCCCCGTATTCGGCAGGCGAAGACATAGAGTTCAAGGAGGTTTCAGATACCTGCGGCGAAACACTTTTGATTTATCCGAGCGGCAAGTCTTTGAGTCCGTTCCTGTTTGTCTGGGGGGACAAGATTTTGCGCAGCGATAAACAATTCAAGCGCGAATTTCTCAGTTATCTCGGCAAAAAGTATGTGAACCGCGTTCGTCAACTTTATAAGAAGTAGAGGGTAAAATGCCGAAACAAAAATGCACGAACAAGCGGGTAGGGACGATCTTTTGCAACTCACGCGGAAATATTTTGCTGATAAACCGCACGAAGGCCCCATACGGATGGTCGCCTCCCGCGGGACACGTGGACAAAGAAGAAGGAAATGATTTCCGGAAAGCGGCCGTCCGCGAGAATCTGGAAGAGGTCGGGTTATCAGCCAAAAAGCTTACTCTGCTTCTGAAGCGGACATTTGAATGCGGATGCAACAGAAGAGGCGGAACCTGGCATCGAGTTTATATTTTCAAAGCGCGCAACTGGCGGGGGAAAGTTAAGGCTTCAAAAAAAGAATGCAGGGGTTACGGCTGGTTCTCTCCTGCGGAATTGGCGGAGCTATCTTCTAGAGCAGAACTGTACATGAAAGGTGGAATTTCCGAAAAAAAATGGAAAAAGAAACCGGGACTTGCCGTCATGTGGAGAAAGATATTCAGGAATTTGAGCATTATTTAACCTCGCGGTTGCGGGGTTTTATTTTTTGTTGTAAGTTAAGGAGAGTAAAAAAATCTTATGGCAAAACAATGCGATAACACAAGCGCGGGAATATTGGTCAAAAACGGCGCAAAAATACTTTTGATAGAAAGAAAGCAATACAATTACGGATTTGCTTTGCCCGCCGGGCACGGGGACGGAGATGATCCTTTGACATGTGCCAAAAAAGAGCTTCAGGAAGAAGTCGGGCTTACCATGCTAGATGGCGAGCTTAAGCTAAGCATGAATCTTCAGAATCCGTGCAATAGGGAAGGCGGGACACACCATGATTGGAGCGTTGTTGAAGCGATAAAATGGGAAGGCGATGTAAATATTCATCAGCCTGATGACGAGGCAAAAAGCTACATTTGGGCCGATAAAGAAAAAATCGCAAATATCGCAAAACGGCTGGAAGATTTCGCGGCTTTGATTAGAGTTGAGCTTTTGCCGGAAAACATTCCTCAAATAGTAAAAGCAACCAACGAAAATCCGACTTGGGAAAATTCTCCGGGCCTTGAACCCCCGATGTATTTTATATTTAAGGAATTGAAAATAATTTAAACCCTGTCATGCGGCAGGGCTTTTCTTATTATTAGGACCCTTTTTCTTTTTCCAATTGGAGGGGAGTGTCGGGATTTCTAATGGAGTTAAACTGAAATTGGCTACCCGGTTTTCTCCGCATTGGCACCACACAAACGCATCGTCGCCGTTGATATTAATAAACTTATGTTCATGTGTTTTGCTCATGAGTATAACCTCACTACTATAATCTGCTTGTAATATTGTCATAAATTCTAAATCTTTGCAAAGATTTGAGATATTGTGACATTTTTCTTTACGGCCCGTATAATCTTTGCTAAGAATTAAGCAGAAGATTTTTTATTTGGAGGGAAGAATGATTTACAGACCGCAGACATTGGTAATTGTTAGGCACGCGGAATCGGTTTGGAACAAGTACGCGAAAAACGGAAGATCCCGTGCGAAAAAAATACCCGCCTCTTTAAAAGGCGTCCCTGACCATATGACGCCATTGAGCGGAGAAGGGTATAGACAGGCGGAAGAAACCGGACGCGCTTTAGCAAAAATGTTCACCGAATTCGAAACTGTTTATCACAGCCCCTGGCTTAGAACAACCGAGACCGCAAAGACCATCGTAGAGGCGTTTCCGGAGCCGCAGCGGGGCAGAATGAAAGAGCGGCTTTTCAGAAATTTGTTCTTAACGGAGCAGGATTTCGGCGATCTCGATGCCGGGGTACGCGATCCTGAAGAATTAAAAAAATTATACGATAAGTTCGCACGCGATCGCGAGCTTATTGGAAAATTTTATGCCAAACCGCCCAACGGCCAGAGTTGGCATGAAGAGTGCAAAGATACGCACCATTTTTTGGATATTTGTTTCCGTCCAAATAGACACGGCCAGAAACTCCTGATTGTAACTCATGGCGTTACAAAGCAGACTTTTCGGTATCACTTGGAAAGGATTGACGAAGAAAAGCTGGTTGAACTATATCAGGCCGACAAAAACAAGAATTGCGGAGTGTCGCACTACGAATGGAATCCGAAGCTGGGGTCTGAAGGCAGATACGAACTAAAATTTTGGAATAAAATTTTTTATTAAGAGACAATCTGTGGATTGTCTTTTTATTTTTGCGCGATGTAAAATGAAATTATGAAATCCGTTGTTTTTTGTTCATCAGCCAGGTTTGCCAAAGACCTTGATGCATTCATGGGGCGTTTGCACGCGCTGGCAAAGGAAAAAGGCATGCGTCTTACTATATTGCATCCGGAATTTGCCATGGACCAGCATCATCTGCACCATCTTTCCGAGAAAGAAAGGCTAAAGGACCCGGTTTATCGAGCGGAGATAGCGGGCAAGGTTTATGATCACTTGTTTAGGAAGGTCCGTACGGCGGACATTTGTTTTGTTTACAACAAAGACGGCTACATCGGCGCAAATGTTACTGGCGAGCTCTTCGCCGCCGCCGTGCTCGGCAAAATGGTTTATGCATTAGACGAAAAAACTTTGATGGGCCATTATCCGCATGACCTCTACGAAGAACCCTCCGTCCGCAAACTTGTCCACGAAGTGATTTCCACTCCGGAAGATTTACTTGAACGGTTGATATAATTATTTTATTCTGATATAAATGTTCTAGAAGCAGATGGAGGCGCTTTGTGTTTATATTGATAACCGATAAGGATGGAGTCGAGACATATAAGACGCAAACCAAAAGGTTCGGCAAAAGAACGTCATTGCGCGAAGCGGTGCGCTATTCGATAATCGATTTTTTGAAGTCTGCTGTTTTTGAAAAATGGGAAAAGAAAACTTCATTCGTTCTTGATAGAAAAGAAACAAAATTGATCGATGATGTCGCGGACCTGCTTTACGGGCCGGGCCAGGTCGGGAAATTTACCAGAAACCTTCTGGATTTGGTTGCGGTTGATACCATTAGACCTGTTCTTTTTGGAGATGGCATGCGGTTCAGAGTTGTTGCAGAAAACGTATGCTGGAAAGATACCAAAGGCAATGACCATGCGTTTCCCGGCATATCAATTTATCGTGTCAAGCAAAGCCAGCGCCATTAGAGAGGCCATCAAGAAAGGAGTTTTTTTATGTAATTTCCTGATCTTTGCGGATGGGCGGGGTCGATCTCGCTTCTTGTGGCTTACGCGTTGGTTTCCAACGGAACAACTGCCGGTACGAGCGACGTCAACCAATGGATCAATCTTTTTGGAGCCATGGCTGCGGGCTATAGCGCTTTTTCCAAGAGGCTTTGGCCGGTTGTCGCGCTTGATCTCTTTTGGGCTTCGGTTTCAATAAAGGCTCTCATTCAAATATTTTAAAACCCGCTTTGGCGGGTTTATTGTTTTGTTGGATCAAAAAGCGCGAGATCGCTGAGAGTCGGTTGTATGGTTTTGAGGCCACAGCCCTTGGCATAAAATTCCAAATATTTTTCAACATACAAATCATGAATTTCTTTAACGTTTACCCCTTCTTTTTGTGGTGTTCCGCCGCCTTTTCTAAAAATAAGCCTGTATTGGCCAAAAATTTCATCGGCGTATTTCATTAAATCCAAGGCGTCTTCTTTCAAATAACCAAATTCCGGCAAATATAATTTGTTTTTATCCGTTGCGGACCATTGAAAAAGTTTTTCATCAATTTCGAGAATATCTAGGCGTCCATCTTGATCAAAATCATATATTTTTATCGCGTGGACGGCGCATTGAGACTGTTTTTCTTCGACAAAAAAACCTATGACATTATTTTCATCAAATAAAACTGCAGATTTTGCCGCGTGTAATTCCATCACGATTTTATTGGTTAGGACTAGAAAATGGCTGATGAGTTTGTTTTGGGTTTCAAATACGGGGAGTTGCGGCGGTTTTTTTTGAGTCCCCGGCGCAGGAGGGTTTTCTTTGGCCTTTTTTGTTTCAATAAATTTCTTGCACATGCAGTTTATATTTATAACGCACGAAGAAGTTGTTACGCAGATAACCGCAAGTAAAAGCGCTAGCGCAAAATATTTTTTCAATTTCATAACCGAATCTGTCACTTATTATATAGAAAATCGCCTATTTAACAAGTGTTTGTTGTTTTTTGCATTTTTTTTTATTTGTGGAATAATGGACGGATTATGCGTATTAGACTATTAGCTTTATCCGTCTTGGTTGTAGGATCGCTCGCCGGAGTCTATGACGCTGGAGAGCATTTGAATTTGCCCAATTCAGTAAAAAACTGGGTAAAGCCGTTCAGATTGGGGCTTGACCTGCAGGGCGGAACGCACCTGGTTTACCGCGCCGACACTGCGTCTATAAACGGAGATGTTGGAGAGGCCATGGCCGGATTGCGCGATGTTATTGAAAGAAGGGTAAACCTTTTCGGAGTTTCCGAACCAATTGTTCAGACAGAATCAACCGCCGGAGAACAAAGACTGATCGTGGAGCTCGCCGGAGTTTTTGATATTAATCAGGCGATACAGGTTATCGGGCAGACGCCTTTTTTGGAATTTCGCGAATTAAGACGAGGACCGGATGGTCAGCCGATTGCCACCTCGACAATCGCTTTGGATGATTTTGTACAAACAGTTCTTACTGGTAAATTTGTAAGCCGCGCGAGCATGGTTTTTGACCCGAATACGAACCAGCCACAGATATCGCTTGAGTTTAACGACGAGGGAGCAAAATTATTTGAAACAATAACCGAAAGGAATGTCGGCCAGCCCCTGGCAATATTTTTGGACGGTATTCCGCGGAGCACGCCGGTAGTGCGCGAAAAAATTACCGGCGGGCAGGCGCAGATTACCGGACAATTTACGGTTGACGAAGCAAAAACAATAGTGAGAGATTTGAACGCGGGTGCGTTGCCGATACCGATTACTTTGATTTCCCAGCAAAGCGTTGAGGCGTCTTTGGGCAAAAACGCTTTAGGCAAAAGCCTTTACGCCGGAATTTACGGAACTATCGCCGTAATACTTTTCATGCTTTTCTGGTACCGCTTGCCTGGGTTCATCGCCATACTCGCGCTCACAGCGGTTTATTCAACGCTGACTTTGCTTTTATTTAAATTAATTCCCGTAACGCTTTCTTCCGCCGGTATTGCCGGTTTCATTTTGTCCGTCGGTATGGCAGTGGACGCGAACATTTTAATATTTGAAAGAATGAAAGAGGAACTAAAAGCCGGGCGGGTGCTCGACACTGCGATGTCGGAAGGGTTCAAACGCGCATGGACTTCCATCCGCGATTCAAACGTTTCTTCTTTGATTACCTCGGTAATTCTTTACTGGTTCGGAACAAGTCTGGTAAAAGGATTCGCGCTGACGTTGGGTCTTGGAATTCTCGTCAGTATGTTTTCGGCTATCACAGCTTCGCGCTTTTTCCTCTATTCTTTGCCGCACAAAAATCCTGGACGCATCACAAAGTTCCTCTTCGGCAGCGGATTTACATCTTGATTTTCAATTCTTCATAATGCTACGCTCTTAGCAAATGCTAAAGACATTTATATTTGTTTCAATAATATTTTTGTTCGCTTTTCCGGCCTATGCGGGTGTGGTTATCAACGAAGTTGCGTGGATGGGGACGGCAGAGTCGGCGTCGAATGAGTGGATAGAGTTGTATTCTGACACTGCGCAGAGTTTGGGCGGATGGATTTTGGCGACGGAAGATGGCGGGATGAAATTACAATTGAAAGGCACAACCACAGCCGGAGGTTATTTTTTAATTGAGCGGACGGATGACAATTCGATTCCCGAAATTAAAGCGGATCTAATTTCTGCTTTCGGAAAAGGGCTTTCGAACGACGGTGAAATTTTAATTTTAAAAGACGCGGGCGGAAATATTGTTGATAGAGCTGATGGTTCCGGTGGATGGGCAATCGGAGGAGACAATGATTCAAAATATACTTTGCAGAGAAATTCATCTGCGCCGAAGGGTTGGCTGACGGCAGTGGCGACTCCAAAAGCTAAAAATGCAGATTATGTTCCGCCGAAGCCGAAGAGCGCGTCAACCGCTCCACTCTCTTCGAAGTCGTCCGGGAAGAAGTCCGACTTCCCCGGGAAGTCGGACTTCAAAGAGGGTGACTTCTCCTTTGAGGAGGGCGACTTTCCGGGCGGAGCTTTAGCCACCGACGCAGGTTCAACAGGCGAATACGTCTGGCTTTTGGGCGGGATTTTGGGCGGTGCAGTTTTGGGGCTCCTTTGCGTTATAATAGCTAAATGGAAGAAAAGCCCCTGATATTCGTTTTTACGTCATTCTATAAACCCTGGATGGGCGGGGCGGAACTTGCCGCGTCCGAAATAATGAAAAGACTTTCGGACGATTTTGAATTTCATATCATCACTCACCGTTTGAACTTTGCGTTGCCCATTCTGGAAAAAGACGGGGGAGTTTTTATCCACCGCGCCGGTTTCGGGACGATGCTCGACCGGACGACGATATTCCCGTTTTTGGCCGCGATGAAAGTTTTTACGCTTTTGAAAAATTATCCCGGTAGAAAAAAAATATTTTGGGGGATGATGATATCGTACGCGTCGATTGGGGCATATTTTTTAAAATTTATCAAAAAAGATATTCCCTTTTTGCTAACAATCCAAGAGGGCGATAACGAATGGAAAAAACATTATTTCACCTGGAGGATAGTTTTAAAAAAAGCGGACCGGGTAATAGCCATCAGCAGTTTTTTGGCTGGGGTTGTTGATAAAGCGGGATATCGCGGACTGGTTGATATTATTCCGAACGGAGTTGATGAAAGATTATTGGAAATAAAACATGCCGAGATGCCCCGCCTTGTCGGCGGGCAGGCCGTAGAGAAAATAATTTTTTCGGCCTCGCGTCTTGTAGAGAAAAACGGATTGGATATTTTGTTTAGAGCCGCGACAAAGATCGGAGACGAAAAGAAAATTAGAGTGATAATCGCGGGGGAAGGAAAGGATAGAAAGAAATTGGAGAAATTGCGGGATGATCTCGGACTTCAGAAAAAAGTTGAATTTTTGGGCAATGTTCCGTTTGAAAATTTGCTGAAGCTTTACGCCGCCTCGGATATTTTTGTGCGTCCATCGCGCTCGGAAGGTTTGGGAAGCGCCTTTTTGGAGGCAATGGCCGCGGGGCTCATTACTATCGGGACGCCTGTGGGAGGAATAACCGATTTCCTTTTTGAAGGGAAAACCGGTTTTTTGGCGAAGCCCAATGACGAAGAAAGTCTGGCAAAAGCTTTGACCGCGGTGCTAACTTTAGCGCCTGAAAAAAAAGTGCGGATGGTAAGCAATGCCAGGAATTTGGTCAGAGAAAAATTTTTGTGGAAAGATGTCGCGTTAAAAATGAAAAGCGTTTTTCAGGAACTATTATGAAAGTTTTAATTGCCACAGGAATATATCCGCCGGATGTAGGGGGACCCGCCACATACAGCAAGGCTTTGTTTGAAGAATTGCCGAAATATAATATTGGCGGAAAGAAAATAGAAGTTCAAATCCTAAGTTTTGGAACGGTGCGGCATTTACCTCCGATAGTCAGGCATATTATGTATTTTCTTAAAGTCTTACGGTTAGGCGGGAGCGCGGATATTATTTTTGCGCAGGATCCGGTAAGCGTCGGACTGCCGGCGATGCTTGTGGCAAAGATTTTGAAAAAGAAGTTTTTGCTCAAAGTCGTGGGGGATTATGCGTGGGAACAGGGAGCGCAGAGATTCGGCGTTAAGGAGGTTTTGGATGAATTTTTAGACAGAAAATACGGATGGAGAGTTGAATTTTTACGGAAAATCGAAAAATCTGTTGCGAACGGCGCTGATAAAATTATTGTGCCGAGCGAATATTTAAAAAAAGTAGTTATGAAATGGGGAATTGGTCCGGAAAAGATCAAAGTAATTTATAATGCGTTTGAGCCGTTCCGCTCTAAGGAAATAACCCCCCCAACCCCCCTTATTTTAATGGGGGAGACGAGAGAAAAATTATCTTTAAGCCAAAATGATAAAATTATTGTTTCGGCCGGAAGGCTGGTGCCGTGGAAAGGGTTTGATGTGCTTATTGAAATAATGCCGGAGATTTTGAAAATAATTCCGGACGCCAAATTAATTATTATCGGTGATGGGCCGGAACGAGGGAATTTGGAAAATATTGCGCGCGGTGTTGTGGGGCCGAAGGCACAAGTTTTGCAAGACCTTGCGCAAACCAACGGGGCTAGCAGAGCAATTCCGCAGTCCCGATTGCAAAGCAATCGAGGATCCGCGACGAAGTCGGGACAGGCGAATATGCGTGTCCTTGCAAAATTTGGTGCCGAGGCCGAAAACAACGCGCCTTCAATAATTTTCACCGGGAATTTACCGCGCGAAAAAGTTTTGGAATATCTTGCGGCGACGGATATTTTTGTTTTAAATACTTCTTATGAAGGGCTGTCCCACCAGATATTGGAAGCAATGGCCGTGGGATGTCCGGTTGTAACAACCGATGCCGGGGGTAATCCGGAGCTGATAACGGACAGCGAAAGCGGTTTATTGGTCAAATTTAACGACAAAAATGGCTTAAAATCGAAGATTTTGGAGGTTTTGAGTAATACGGCGCTTGCCCAAAAATTGGCCCAAAACGCCTCAAAAAAAGCCTCGGAATTTTCAAAAGAAAGGATGTTAAAGGAAACGGTAAATTTGCTGGAAAACATATGAGGATTTTAATGATAAGCGGGGATCCGGGAGTTTTGGACTCTGCGTCAAATGCCGGGAAAAGGATGGAGTGGTACCGCGAAATGCTGGGCGAGGTGGATATTTTGCTTTGTCGCGGCAACATTTTTAGTTTCATTGATAAATTCTTAATGGCGCTAGGCATGACGTGGCAAAAAAAATATACCGCAATTACCGCACAGGATATTGAGCATGCTTTTTTGGCGTGGCTATTGTCGAGGTTGCGCGGCGTTCCGTGGCAGATGCAAATACATACGGATATTTTCAGTCCGTATTTTGCGGAGCAGTCTTTTAAGAATAGGATAAGGATTTTGCTCGCGAAATTTCTGCTGTCGAGAGCTGACGGAGTTCGCGTAGTTTCAGAAAGAATTAAATCAAGCCTTACGGCGTGCGGCATAAGCCATGTGGCAATTACAGTCCTGCCTATTTTTGTTGATGCCGAATATATCCGCTTATACACAATTAAAACAGATTTGCACAAAAAATATCCGGAGCGTTTTATTATTCTGATGGCTTCGCGGATTACAAAAGAAAAAAATATTGCGATGGCCGTTGAAGTTATTAAAGAAGTAACAACACACCCCCGCGACCCGCTTTTATTGATAGTCGGCGAAGGGGCGGAGGCCGCGCATTTAGCGCGCCTGACCAAGGGCTTAGCACTCGAAAGAAATGTACGTTTCGAGCCGTTCACCGATGACCTGATTTCGTATTTTAAAACATGCGACCTGTTTTTACTCGCTTCAAATTATGAAGGCTGCGGCATGACGCTTATTGAAGCTTCTTTGGCCGGCGCAAAAATAATATCCACCGACGTTGGCATTGCGTCGGAAATTTTGCCTCCGGAAAATATCATTCCTGTCGGCGATAAGCTGGCCTTGTCCGCAAAAATTTTCAATGCTTTGGAAGGAAATATCAGCCCAGCGCTAGAGCCAAAAATTCAAACAAAAGAAGAATATTTAAGGTTATATAAGGAAAGTCTGGAAATATGTCTGAAAAAATAAAAGTTTGTTATATTTTGCCGTTTTACAAAGAGGGAACGGACACTCACCTTTTTTATAATTATGAGCTGATCAAGAAAGTGGCGGCACGGAAGGAAGCGGACTTATTTATAATCGTAGAAAAATGTCCTAAACTAAGTTTAGGACAAATTAAGGAGAGTTTGGGAATAAAAAGTTGCTATGTGCAGAAGTTTAAATTTCCGCCGTTAAGATTTTTTGAGCTCGTACTCAAATGTTTCAAATTGCGTTCACAGGGTTACACGAATTTTTACGTGCATTATTCCTACTACGGCGCGTTGGCGGCCAAGTTAGCCACTTGGGTGTCCAGCACCCAAGTGAAGGTTTTTTATTGGAATCGAGGGATGCCGTGGCTGTTTAAGAGAGGATGGTTCGAAGAAAAAGTTTTCAGATTTATTTTACGGCACACGATTTTGGTCACGGGGCCGGAATCTTTGGCGAAAGAATATCAAAAACGATATGGCGTAAAAGAATATCGAGTTTTATCAAATTGGGTGGATGTGGAGCGTTTTTCGCAGTCGAATTTCCCTCGGAGCGAAGTTTTGCAAGGACACGCATATTCGCCTGCTGGCGAATTGTTCTGCTCGTCCCGCCGTGGCGGGACTGCGCAATGTCTTGCAAAACTTACTCCTTCGGAAAATTCTGGGGAAAGCGCGAGATTAGAATTTTCCGGTAAGCACATGATCCTTTTCGTTCATCATCTTTCAAAACGCAAAGGCGCTGATCTTATCCCAAAAATTGCGAAGGGATTTAATGATGATGTTTTGTTTGTTGTGGCAGGAGATGGCCCGGAGCGTGAAAAATTGGAAAAGCTTGCTAATGACTTTGCTGGGCCGAAGGCAGAGGTTTTTCAAGACTTTTCGCAGCGCGACGGCGGCGACCTGCCTGCCGGCAGGCAGGGACTTAGCAATTCGCCAGCAGGCGAATATGCGGGTCTTGAAAAACCTGCTGCCAAGGCCCAAGTAAAACTGCTTGGCAAAGTTCCGAATAGTGAAATCCCCGAGCTTTTTCGGGCGGCGGATGTGTTTTTGATGCCCTCGCGCGAGGAAGGCTCCCCGCACGTTATATTGGAAGCAATGGCCTCCGGCGTGCCCTTTGTGGCCTCTGACGTAGGCGGAGTAAGGGAGCTTGTTCCCAAGGAACTTGAGCAGTTTTTGTGTCCGTCGGAGGACGTTAAATGCTTCCAGGACAAAATTAAAACGCTTTTGGATAAAAACGAGTTATATAGCAGTATACGCGCGCAATGCCTGGAATACGCGAAAAAATTCGACATAGCGCGCGGTGTGGAAGAATTTGTAGATTTATTCAAATGAAACTGCCAAAAATTTATTATGTGGCAAACGCCAAAATGCCCACGGACAAAGCACATGGCATCCAGCTCATCAAGATGTGCGAGGCTTTTTTACGGCACGGCGCCGACGTGGAGCTTATTTTGCCGGGCAGAAAAGCGACGCGCGTCAGCGAAATAAAAAATTTTTACGGTGTTGACCGGATACCCGCACGGACAGTTTTTGTTCCTGATCTGCATAATTTCGGAAGGGCGGGGTTCCTTGTTTCAAGCTTTTTTTTCGGCCTGTCTTATTTTTTGTATCTCACGGCAAAAAAAATTAAAGGAGAAAATTTTATGGTCTATACCGCCGACCTCGATCATTTTTCATTTTTACCAATGGCTTTTTTGAGAGTACCTTATTTTACCGAAATACACGGAGAGAAGAAAAAAACATTTCTTCACAAGCTTTTTTTTAGGCGCGCAAGCGGAATTATTGCTATAAACAAATTTATGAAAGAAAATCTGATAAATAATTTCGGCCTGCCGCCGGAGAAGATAGATGTGCGCCCGAACGGCATTGACTTGGAGAAATTTAATGCGAATACCACGCGGGAATCCGCCAGGAAAAAATTATCATTGCCCGGAGACGTGCGCTTAGTGCTATATGTCGGCCGGCTCTACGACTGGAAAGGTTTTGAGACATTGTTCTCTGCCGCAAAAGCATTGCAGAAAGGTACACAGATATATTTTATCGGAGGCACCGATGAAGAAGCGCGGCAATTCGCCGGAGACAGAAAAATACCGGAAAATATTATTTTCGCCGGAGTTAAAAGTTATAAAGAGATACCTTTGTGGCTGGCCGCTTCCCATGCCCTGCTTTTGCTCGGCACCTCAAAAAACACCGCTTCGTATTACTACACTTCTCCAATGAAGCTTTTTGAATATATGGCATCAAACCGGCCGATTATTGCCAGCGCCACTCCTGCGAATAAAGCCGTTGTCGGGGATGCGGAAGTATTTTTTTACGAACCCGACGACTGGTCCGGTTTAGCGGCAAATATCCATAAAATTTTTGACGATCCGGAGAAGGCAATGGAAAAAGCCGCGCGAGCCTTAAAAAAATCGGCCGAATTTTCCTGGAAAAAAAGAGGATCCGCGATTTTGAATTTTATCGGTAATAACATAGAATAAATTATTATGGACAAACTGGAGCTTTTCGCGCCGAAAATTTTTACCGAGAGTGGAGGATTCGTGCAAAAAAATATTCTCGGCGGAATTAAGGCGGTTGATATCGGCTGCGGACAGAGAAAGCTTCCGGGCGCTTTAGGCATGGATATACTTTCTGATTCATCGGCCGATGTTGTGCACGACGCGGGAGTTTTCCCGTGGCCGTTTCAGGATAATTCTTTTGATCTGGTTTTTATGAATAATGTTTTAGAGCATGTCGTTGACGTGCCGAAAACAATGGGCGAGGCGCATAGAATTGCCAAGCCCGGAGCAAGGGTTGTTATCCAGGTTCCTTACTTCCGCGCCGTGGACGCATTCGCCGATCCGACGCATATTCATTTTTACGCGTTCGGAACTCTGGATTATTTTATAGAAGGCGCAAAGTGGGCGGGCTACAAATATGTTCCATTCCGCTATAAAAAACTTAGTTTTTGGTACGGCTGGCCACACGAGTCTAAAAATCCGTTAAAACAATTGCTAAAAGTATTTATTCATAAATATCCGAATTTTTACGACCAATATTTGTCTCTGCTTTTTCCGACGGAATGCGTTACCTGGGAGCTTGAAGTATTGAAATGAAAATAGGGTTTGTGCTGCATCCTTATAACGAAAAAAATCCGGGCGGCCTGGAGCGCGCAATTTTAGGATGGCTGGAGGCGCTAATCGCGAACGACCGGGAAAATGAATATATTATTTTTTTGAAAAATATGCCTGCGGCGCTCCCGAAATTTACCGGTAGCAATTGGCATACCGAGATTCTTGGCGGTGGATATTTTTGGCTCGAACGTTTAAAAAATTTCCCCGTAGGTATTTACATTTTTAACACGCCTGTTTTGCCTATCGTATTTCGTCCTAAAAAATCAATAGTTGTTGCTTTTGATTTTCCTTACAAGCATTTACCATCTAGCGGCCCGCGGGAATGGCTTTTCAGAAAATTTATCGGGTTTTACCACAAGCGCTCCTTTAAGCGCACGAGCGCGGTTATCGCGACGTCCGATTCTACCAAGCAAGATGTTATAAAGCTTTTCGGCGTCCCGTCCAAAAAAGTACGGACGATTCCTCATGGTTTTACTAAAGTTTGTTCACTTCCGGAAGAAAATATCGGATTGCCCGAAGCGCCGTTTTTCCTTTATGTCGGCGTGATCAAAGAACGCAAAAATGTTTTAGGAATTATAAAAGCATTTGAGTTGTTTAAAAAAAATAATCCCGGGATGCCGCACAAACTGGCTATAGGTGGAAGATTTGGCGTCGGGACTTATCCCAACCTGATAAAAAAATATTTGGCGGAGCACAATTTGGAGCACGATGTGATTCTTTTGGGATATCTTTCCCAAAACCAGCTGTCTTTTGTTTACAGGCGGGCGGAGGCGCTGGTTTCTCCTACTTTTATTGATGGTTTCGGGCTGCCGATATTGGAAGCAATGAACTGCGGAATACCGGTAATTACTTCCAATATTTCCGGCCCTGCTGAACTTGGGAGGGGTGGTGCCGCGATTTTGGTTGATCCGTACAACATTGAGTCAATTGCGGAAAGCATGGGAAAACTCACAAAAAATGCCAAGCTAAGAAAAACTCTTATTGCGGTGGGTCTTACCCGCGCTTCCGAATTTACGTGGCAAAAAACCGCCTCCGAGACTTTAGGATTGATAAGAACGATTCAGTAGTCGGCTTGCGTTAATCGTATCAAAATGATACGATTAAGGGGTATAAATGATACGATTATGATCAAAATCAGCCAAAAACAACAGCAATTATTGCTTGTTTTTCTAAAAAACGGCTTATTGAGCTCATCGCAAACGCATAAATTGCTCATAAAATCAGGAGAAAATTTGTCGCTTGTGACTGTTAAAAGAGAACTGGCGGAGATGGCATCCGGCGGATTCCTTGCCGCCTCCGGCAAAGGCCGTTCAAGCGCGTACAGAATTTCGGCGCTCGGAAGAATTTTTACGAATGTAGACGCAAGGAGCTATTGTTCGGAAGAACCTGATAAACGCTACGGGCAGGAGCATTTTAACTTTGACTTGCTTCCAGCGTTGCCCGCCGAGATTTTTTCCTCCGAAGAGATATCGGCGTTGGAAGACGCAACAAAAGAATATAGCAGGAGAACCGCTGATTCCCCGCCGGTAATTGCCAAAAAAGAACTGGAGAGGCTTATCATCGAGCTTTCCTGGAAATCTTCTAAAATAGAAGGCAATACATATACTCTTCTTGATACGGAAAAATTAATCCTGGAAAATAAAGAAGCGCCCGGGCATGATAAAAAAGAAGCAATTATGATATTGAATCATAAAAACGCATTTAATTTTATTCATGAAAATTCAAAAGAATTTCGCACGCTTACTCGTGCCAATCTCGAGCGACTGCACGAGATTTTAGTGAAAGATTTAAGCGTGGGCGCGGGGTTTCGTAAAAAGCCCGTCGGAGTTGTCGGATCCAAGTATCAGCCGCTGGATAATATTTATCAAATAAATGAAGCGGTTGATTCTTTGGCCGGAGCCGTCGCGAAAGCGGCAATTCCATATGCCAAATCGCTTTTCGCTCTGGCGGGCTTGAGCTATATTCAGCCATTTGAAGACGGCAACAAGCGCACTTCGCGGCTTTTGGCGAACGCATTGCTGTTGGCGCACAATTATGCCCCGCTTTCATACCGGAGCGTTGATGAAAAAGAATACAGGGAAGCAATGCTTGTATTTTACGAACTCAACTCCATTATTCCGATTAAAAAAATCTTTGCCGGCCAATATGATTTTGCGGCCAGAAACTATGCGGTAAAGTAATGTCGTTGCAACTTTTGGGGTGATGCGCTAGTTTTTTGAAACGAAAACATCTAAATTATGTTATTTTATAGTGATGAAAATCTGTTTTTTAACGCATAATATACGACTGGATAACGGAGGGGGGGTTTTGTCTTTTAAGATAATCGAAGGGATAAGATCTTTTTTTGGCGGAGACGTGTACGTTTTGACCGGATTGCCGGGCGGCCAAAAATATGAAAAAACGCTATTAACGAATTCAGCAGCGATATTAAAAAATTTTTTCCGGATAAGAAAAATATTCAAAGAGTGCGACGTGATACACGCTATGGATACCTATCCTTACGGTATTATTGCGGCCCTCGCATCGCTCGGCCTCGGGAAAAAAATTATTATTACCGCCGTCGGCAGCGGCTCTATAATTCCTCTTTATTCCAAAATCTTTTTTTTGCCGTCGGTTTTTAGCTGTAAAAGAGCGGACGCCATAGTTGCAATCAGCAATTTTACAAAGCGCGAAATTTTAAAAAGAGTGCCCGGCCTGAATATCCGGGTAATAAACCCGGGGATAGATTTCGGGAAATTTTCAAAAACGAGCTCTCTCGGATTGCCCGGTGAATTTGCGAAGCTCCAACCGTATATTTTGAGCGTTGGGGCTCTGCGCTGGAGGAAAGGATACCGTTTGAGCATAAAAGCTTTTGCGGAAGTAAGTAAGGCGTTTCCCGAACTCAAATACTTGATTGTGGGAAAAAAATATACAGATAAATATTATGACCAATTAAAGAAATTGATAGCTGATCTCGGACTCGGTGGCAAAGTTGTCATAGTTGATTCTTTGGACCATGAAAAATATTTGGGTAAGAGTGATTCGGATATGCTCGGGCGCGTGTACGGAGGGGCGGAGCTTTTTTTTCTGATGTCGCAAGCGGGCGGTCACGACATAGAAGGATTCGGACTGGTTTTTCTTGAAGCGGCCGCAAGCGGGCTCCCGGCCATAGGCAGCAGAGATTGCGGGGCGGAAGACGCAATTTTGGACGGTAAAAACGGATTTTTGGCTGATGCGAAGGATATCGGCGGATTCGCGGACGCAATTAAAAAAATATTGGGCGATGCAAATTTGAAAAAAAAGATGTCGGAGGAATCCAGGAAATTTGCGGCGGCTTCCGTGTGGGACAGGCGGACAGAAGAATATGTTCAAATTTATAAAACTCTGCTGAAACCGTCTAAAACTAAATAGCCATTTGAGTAGTTCTCAATTATTAGGGAGAACATTTTATGGCTAAAAAAATTCTAATAACCGGAGGAGCCGGCTTTGTCGGCTCGAATTTGGCGGAACATCTGGCCCAAAAAGGCCACAACG
>Ga0155685_132_pt1 | contig 19503 bp, 25 predicted proteins | sample RifCSPlowO2_01_FD_107342 | JGI IMG/M metagenome (GOLD analysis project Ga0155685, IMG submission 107342) | Candidatus Giovannonibacteria bacterium RIFCSPLOWO2_01_FULL_44_16
AAAGTTGATTTTGATTCAGGTGCTGACGGATGGGCCGCGGGGAGTTATTTGACGGCCATCTCCGGAACAGGTCCGGTACCTACGCCAACCCCAATTCCGACAAGTTGTCTGGGGGGTCAATGTTCTCCGACACCAACACCCGCGCCGACCTCTTCTTCGACAAATACATCAGTCTTCCAGATTGGTTCGCGTATAAAAACAGCTTACGTCATCAATATCAGATCAACACCCAACGGCACGATAGCCGGTACTCAATATGAAGGTGTTCCCGGAACAGTCATTGACGGTCCCGTAACCGCAGGAATCTATGTTTGGTGGAAAGTTGATTTTGATTCAGGTGCTGACGGATGGGCCGCTGGAAGATATTTACAGTAAAATTTATCTAAAATCAGGGGTTTACCCCGTTAGAAGATGCTTCTAACGGGGTTTACGAATCTGCCTTAGAATGTTAATTTTAAGGCAGATTTTCGTCTTGACACTATGAAAAAGAACATTTCCGAATATTTAGAATTGGAAAAAGACCCAAGACTGCACGAGACGCACCGCAAGGTTATCAGGAGCGTGAATCGGGTCTTAGAAGGTATGCGGCATGCGGTAGTGGGCCGGGAGCTTGAACGGCTCGCCACAACGGCTGTCGTCGGCCTTTATTCCGTAAGCGACCCGAACCCGGCTTTCGTGCATAAGGTCAGACGCCAGATCGGCAACGGTTTTATAGAAGAGGAAGTGACCACTGAAAGTATTTTGGTTGCGGGCAATGTTTTGCTCACCGGATTTCCTGGTGCCGCAAAAACATTATTTGCGCGGTCACTTGCCGGATATTGCGGACTGCCTTTCGCTAAAATACAAATGACCCCGGACATGACCCCGCGCGATCTTATCGCAACGACCACTCTGGAAGGCGACAAGACATATACTTATCAGGGTCCGGCGGCTACCAGCAGTGTTTTGCTTGCGGATGAGATCAACCGTGCCACACCCAAAACGCAGTCAGCACTTCTTGAAAGGATGTCTTCGGGCACGCTTACTTATAAGGACCGTGGCAAGGAAGTTGAATTAATTTTGCCGCAGCCCTGCTTTACGATAGCGACGAGAAATCCTATCGAGCAGGAGGGGACTTATAATTTGCCGGAAGCCCAGCTCGACCGGTTTTTATACAATATTCAGTTTCCGCTGCCGTCGGAAGACACTTTGAGGAAGCTGCTCGATTTTGTAATTGAAATAGCGGACATCAAGATTCTGCCGGTGACGAACGCCGCTGATATTCTGGAATGCCGGGATTTTATTTTCAGGGAAGTTGAAGTGCCGCCCGCGGTAAAGGATTATGTTGTCCGGCTGATATTGGCGCTCTACGACCCGCTTGCTTACGGTATTTTTCCGGAATTGAAAGAAAAGCTGGCCGGCGAGAAGCTCGTTATTCTTCCGCCGAACGCGCGGGCCGCTATCCATATCATGAATTCGGCGAAAACCCTCGCCTGCATCAGCGGGAGCAGGGTTGTAAAAGTTGAGCATATTAAGAAAAGATTTTTCGAGGTCATTAACCACAGATTCGTTCTGAACCGGCGGGCTATCCCGGTTTTGCGCACGGATTACGGAAGCAGCGATGATTTTCTGAATATTCTCATCAAAGGCGACAAAAAGAACGGAATTCACGGACTGCTCGATGTCGTTCCGCTCGAGGACTGAACCATGCGAAAAAGAATAACGCGCGGAGATTTCATTAAAATGCTCCAGGGATTTTCCCTTGCCGAACCTTCTTTCAAAGTCTGGACGCTGACATTCGGCGACCATAAAAGCAGAAGGACCGGCGAAGGAATGGAATTCAAAGAATATAGGCAATACGAATCAGGCGAAGATATCGGGGGCCTTGATGTTGAGGCCTCGCTCCGGACCGGAGAAAAACTGGTCCGCATGAATCTGACCGAAGAAAAAGTAAAGCGTGCGGTCATCTTGGACGATTCTCCGTCATTGGGATATTACGGAATGCGCGAAACGGCACTTTTGGCGGCGGGCTGTTATCTGATGTCGGCCATAAAGAAAAAAGACCCGATAAGCCTGATAACTTATGTAAACGACGGGAAGATCCCTTTTATCTCGCCCAGCATGTTTTCCGCAGAAGAAGCCATCGGTTTGCTGCTTGATCTCTTTGACAGGAAACTGCGCGTGAGCTCTCCCGGAAAGAACACTTTTGTGGCGCTGGCGGCGGATGTTTCCAGATGTGCCGATATGGCGAACAGTCTTGTCGTGATGATATCAGATTTTTTGTTCAGCGATGTTTTTGTCCGGTATGAAAAAGGCCTGAAAAAAGAAAAGCTGAACGGTTTTAGCGAATTCAAGCACGGTATAGACATCATGCTTGGCGGACGGGAATCGCGCGATATGGCGCTGATCGGGGTTGCCCCTTACTGGGATGACTTTCTCGAACTTAGCGGCTTTTTCACGTTTTCGGATTCGGAATCGGGGAAAAGAGTGCTTATCCGGTTTACCAGGTCCGGCGCCGGAACATTCGTGGAGCGCCAGATTTCCAGAGAAGCTCTTTTTAAGGAACATTCGGAATATCTGGATATTCCGATGGTCTGGCTGCATGCGGGGGACAACGCTGCAGAAGTAATCGAAAAAACATTTCTATGATATTGCTCCCCGGCCTAGGTCGGGGAGTTTTTTTGCTTTTAGGGCGGTTTTGCGCTATAAAAAGCATAGCTGATCTTTGAAGTGCGAGGCTAAAATGCGCTTTATTTTAAGACTTTTTTGCCTGTCGCTCACCTTTAGCTTTTTTGGCGGAGGATTTGCGATGGGACAGGACGAGGGCGAAGGAACTTACGAACCTCTTCCGCAGGCGGTTAAACAATTTTATTCAAAAGACGATTTTTATTTTTTGGATAAAACCGGAAAAAGAACAACGCTGGAATTGTATCAGGGGAAAATCGTTGTTCAATTTATGACGTTTGGCGCCGATTCTGTTGCGAATATTCTCCGGAAGCAGGGGTTAAAGCCCGGAAGCTGGGAAAGAATAACGGCAAATTTCGGCGCTTCGGCGCTGAAGCGGACGCTATATTCTTCGCAGGGTATTTTTATCGTCAGTCTCCCGCCGTTTTACGACGGCCTGAAACTGGTCAATTCTTTGCTTTTGATGAGCGAAGTTGCCGACGCCTCACCGGTTTTCCGTGTAAACGGCGAATTGGTATACCCCGCCGGGATATTGGTAAATGAGAAATTTTCGTCAATTCCGGAAAAGAATAATTTGCACGGCAAATTGACCGAGCAGGGTTATTATCCCTATTGGGCTGATGTTTCATACAAAGGAGAGATACGCCCGCCGGGAGTTTCTGTAAGACTGAATTATTACAGCAGGATGCAAAAGATTTCCACGAACCCTCTCCGTTTGAGCAGGCTTGTAGCACAGGATGTGCTGGCGCTTTGGGCTGTTCCCGATTTTATTCCGTTAAAACAGCCGATTGAAGTGTCGGTTTCACTGTCCCGTCCGTCCGGCACGATGAACGACAGGTTTGAAGCAGTATACCGGATAAAATATAATCCGAAAAAAGTCGTTTTGGACAAAGGCGTCTTAAAAAGTTTTGAGCCCATGTCGCTCAAGCCCAAGGCTATGGCGGAGAGTTTTTTTAAGCCCGATCCGCCGAGATTTGAAGAATCCGCCGGGAATATTACGGTAAAGATATCGTTTAAAATGTACGAGCCCGGTTCTTTTGAGTTATCTCCCCTCGTTGTCCGCTATAATTTTAGCGGAGCAGAGAAAGATACTTTGCCGGAAGTTCTGAATTCTCCGGCAATGGGCGTAAAAATTGCAGGGTTGGTCCCGCGGGACTCCGAAGGGAGGCCGCAGGCCGCGGATATTTTCGGATGGAAAAAAATGGGCAGAGTTCCGCCCGAGATACCGCCGATGCCGAAGGCAGAGGATTATCCCCCGACCGACGCCAGGTTTTACGCAAAGGGGATTCAGACGAAATACCCCGCGCTCGGCTCAATGCTGATGTTTTCTTCTTATTTTATCTTTGCCGTTTTGGCTTCTTTTGGCATGTTTTTCCTCGGAAGAATGGGCTTACGCAGAATGCTTTTGAGGCAAGGTTCTCGGGCTGCCGAATTTGCGAGGATCGGAACCGCAAGGTCCGCGAAGCGGTATGTCCGCGAGATATTGCGGGCGCCCGACGGAAAGACCGGTCACGAATTACTTGAAGAATGTCCGGATGCGCAAAAAGAGTGTCTCGAGGAGCTTATCCTGCTCCTCGACAATTCATCGGGAACCGAAAGACTGTCCGATGATGATATCGCGAAAGTCCGGAAACTCGCCGGAAAGCTGAAAAGGGGAATGAAATGGAAGTAATAAATTCGTATTTCGAAGCGCCGACGTTTCTGTTAATGATACCGGCGCTTTTTTTTCTGATATTCATCGGGAAAAGAAAAAATAAAATTTCCGCAAGTTCGGATATATTGTTCCTTCTCGCGGAAGCCACGAAACTCAGGCGTTTTTTCAACAGGATAATGTTCATCTTGCCGAAACTTCTGATACTCGCGGGTCTTTCTGTGCTTGTCATGGCGCTTGCGGAGCCGCGGAGCAGTGAGACGAAGACCGTCCGCCGTGTTTTGCGCGGCAGAATTGCGATAATGGTAGATGATGTTTCAGGGAGCATGACGGTGGACAAGAGACTGGAGGTTTTGAAAAAAGCCAACATCGCGTTCCTCGACGCTTTCTGTAAAAAAGAAGAAAGCAAAGACGGTCTTTCGCAGAATTTTATCGGCATTGTTTCTTTTTCGAATGACGCCGATATAAGGATGACCCCGACGCGCGATTGTGATATCGTGCGCCGCAGAATAAAAGCACTGGAGATAGAGAATAGTACGGCTATCGAAAAGGGTTTATGGCGGGGGTTAGCGCTTCTTATTGAATGGGTCGACCACGGACGCCTTATTCCGGACGACGAACTTCAGCGGGTAAGAGCTTCGCTCTACGAAAGACAGCTCCGGATACCCAAGAATAGCACGGAGTTTTGCAGCAGATACAAGGGACTTTCCCTTCTGCTCTTTACGGACGGCGAATTTGACCAGCCGTTTCAGTCGCGCGAATCGGCGCTCCTGATGAGCCGGGACAAGCAAAACCTGAGCGCGATAAATCCCTTTAATGTCATTGATCTCGCGAAGTCGCTTTGCGTCCGGACATATTTTTGGAGCATGGAGAATCTCCCGCAGTCTTACAAAGATGCGTTTTCCAGTCCGCCGGGCTCAGGTTTTGCCGTCCAGGTTAAAGAGATGAGTAAAGACAGCCTGTTGAGATCGTATGCGGAAGTGGCGGAAAGAGAAGCGGGAGAGATGGTTACTGAACAGATAGCCGAGTGGAATCCCTTAAGACGCTATTTTATAACGATCGGGTCAGTTTGTTTTTTGCTCGGACTTCTGATATTTTGGAGTAAGAATTATTCCCATCAGGAGGGAAGGGTATGAAAAAGAAATTGCTGATCGCAAGCGTTTTAACGGCTCTCGTACTCTGGTTTTCCGGTTCATGGCTCGATGGTCTGTCATCTAAAGCACAGCAGGACGCCGACTCTAATATTGCCAAATGGAAAGAACAGGTTGAATTTTTGAAAAATACGCCGTCGGAAGAGCAGGCCGGATATACGAAGACCGAAGTTTTGTACGCCGAATGCAACAGGCATTTGTTTAACTTCATGACTTTTTTGAACAGCGGCTCGGCGGAGCAGGCCGGAGAAGAGCGCGACCTGTCCTCGAAATCGTGCCAAAAGGCGTATGACCTGATGCAAAAACAGACGCAGTCAAAGAACGAAAGCGAACGTTTCCACGCACTCTACGCTTTGGGCAATCTTAACGTAAGGCTGGCGATGCTGGCATTGTCGAAGGAAGAGCAGACGGCCGCGCTCAAAGAAGCCGTCGATTCGTACATTTCGGCACTGCAGATAAAAGATGATTATCAGACGAAGTTCAATCTTGAACTGCTGATATCCATCAACAAAAATGCGCGCGACGCCGCAGACCAGAAATTATCGCCGGATAAATTCAAATTGACACCCAAGCCCTCGGCCGCACCGGGACGCGACGGGAAAAGCAAGTTATAAAAAATACAGGGCATAGATTGCCCTGTTTTTCTTTTTATGTTAATTAAACGTTAGAGGTATATTCACAGGGCGGCAAAATGACGGAACTTTTAAACAGTTTTTTCGGCACCGACCTCATAAGTTTCAGGTATCCCTATATATTGAACGGATTGTATTTTCTGCCGGTATTGTTTTTTTCCGCTTTTCTTTACATCGTTCGCAACTCCAGATTGCTCCCGATAATAGACGGCCATCCCGCGAAATTGCGGAATGCCCTTCAGACGGCAGCGGCGCTGATAGCCGCCGCTTCATTTATCACGGCGCTCGCCGAACCGTATGGCGTGAATCAATTTAGGAAGCCGGTTTGGAAAGGCGAGGTCGTGGATTTCGTGGTGGACCTTTCTTTAAGCCAGAACTCCGACGACATCAAGCCGAGCAGGCTGGAGGCGGAAAAAAAGGCGCTTCTTGAAGCAGCCGACATGTTTAACAAAGAGGGGATTACAACGCTTTGCCTTGCTTTTTTTACCGTCCGCTTCAACAGACTGCTTGAATGCACTCCGGACATTGATAATTTTAAGGCAATCGCGAAAAGGCTCGACACCGATCTTTCCGGAGGCCTGGGCGGCACCAATTTATTGGCGGCCATTCCCATTGACTACGATATGATAAGAAAAGAAGTTATACCGAAAAATAGCCGGGTAACGCTTTTCTTGATAACTGACGGCGGAAAAGAAATGGTTAGAAACAAACTTACCGGTGCCGTCATCGTATCGGAGCCGGACTGGCAGGAAGACGAACTGCAAAAAAAAGTTACAGAGCTTTCAAAGAGCGGCGTTCGTATAATCCCGGTCGGGATAGGCGGAGTAAAACCCGCGCCCGTAATAGTGAACGGCGAAACGTATTACACCCAGCTTGATGAAAAAATAATAAAAAAAATAGCCATGTGGAGCGGTGCGCCGGAACGGTATTTTATTGTCCGTGAAGGCGCTGATTTCGGAAAGTGGATATCGGACCAGGTTTTGATGAACCGCGAAGTTGATTATTACCGCGATGAGCCGAAGGAAACCGGCCTTTGGAGATATCCGCTTTTGCTCGGAATATGTTTTGCGTCTGCTGCGTTCGGCGCGCTTGGATTTGCGCGGAAAATCACACCGTGGTAGCCTGAATTTAGATTTGGGAAGTTGTATGAAAAAGGCAGTTTTTGCGGTCGTTTTGGCGCTGTTTGCAAGCATTTCTTTCGGTACGGGATTTGCCGCTGAGAACGCGGTTAAGATAACTGTTTCTGAAACGCCGCCTGCGGACATTTTGGCGCTGGCTAAACAGCCGTTGACTGAGATTGCAAAATTCGGAATTTCCACAGGCGACAACGGCGTTTTTGACTATGGCATCCATGTTTTCGTAAAAAAAGATTCAGTTACGCCGGATGTTCCGGATGTGTTCATGGTTGTCTCGTTTGAGCCGCTGTTCGATGAGAACAGAAATGCGGTTCCCGGCGAATATTCTGCGACAATAGTTGGTCTGGTTTTTATTGAAGAACGAGCCGCCTGGTTCGTATCAGAAGAAGCTAAATCAGCTTTTATTAAGGCACTCGAGTAACCTGCCTACCGGCAGGCAGGTCGATTGCCTTTTTTTATTGTACCATTCGAAGCCTTGCGAAGCAGGGTTTGTAATGTTACGCTGAAAACAGCTGTTATTTTATATTTATGATCAAGGTTAAGGCTTGCGCATTTTCTGTGTTCATGGTTTTGTTTTTGGCAATTACGGCTTCGCGCGGCGCTGCCGTGACCGGTATAAATTGCGATACTTTCCGGCCGGATAGCCAGGCAGACGTCCTGCTTTTCGTGCAGGATTGTTATGTAGATAAGATTGACCCCGCGGTTCTCGAAGCGGCTTATCAAAAAGGCGGTCTTGCGGAAGTTTTCAAGCTTCTTGATCCGCATAGCCAATATTTGAATGAAGAAGAAAGAGCCGAAGAGGATAAGCTTCGGAGAGAAGGCGGTTCGTTCGGCGGTGTAGGATTGGAAGTTTCTGTAGAAGGCAAAAATATAATCGTTGTCGGAGTTATTCCGGGAAGCCCGTCGTCGAGGGAAGATATCAGAGAAAACGATATTCTATCGGCGGTTTGCGAAAATCAGACCGACTGTATTGTTGTTGACCGGAAAATCCTCGGTTCAAAGGATAAAAACGCGTATTTGAACATTATCGTTTCGAAGATCCGGGGGAAGATTGGCACGCCGGTAACGCTTAAATTTAAACGTTCAGGTTCGGGTAAAGATGTTGTTGTAACTTTAAAGCGGGCCGTTATATTGCCTGAGACCGTTACAGCAAAAACTTACGGAGATTTCCTCAACATTAGACTGCGGGGTTTTACGGATCCGAAGGCCGACAAGCAGGTTTCCGAAGAAATTTCGAAAGTTCCCGGCGCGAAGGGCGTGATTCTTGATTTGAGAGGAAATCCCGGCGGATTGCTGCCGCAGGCAAATCTCATAAGTTCGCTGTTTCTGGAGCGCAAAAGCCTGATTACTTCGATAGTCACACGAAAATATCCCAAAGATAATCCTGAAAAATATCACGCGTTTTCTTGGAATTTTTTCGGGACAAATTTCAAAATGCCGCTGGTCGTACTCGTAAATCAGGGTAGCGCTTCGGCGTCCGAAATTTTTACGGCTGCCTGCCAGGATAACAAAAGATGCGTTGTTATCGGTATGCCTACTTTCGGGAAGGCTATCATGCAGACGCAATATGATTTTGGAAAAGAGCGTATTCGTCTTACTACCGGACGGCTTTATCGTCCAAACGGCAAAAGCCTCCAGGGTAAAGGCGTAATTCCTGACATCATTGTCAGTAATTCCGGCAGCGAGGCTATAGATAATGAAATGAAAGAAGCGAGAGATAAATTCTCCGAAAGAATGTTGCCCGGGTACATCAAGGGTGAAGAAGAGGAGCTTACGGCCGAAGAGGCCGCGAAGTTCTCGCTAATACAGAGGGACCGGCAGCTCGAAATGGCGCTGGAAATCCTCAAAATTTTGAATACAAAGTAATTAACAGCCCCGCTTAGCGGGGCTTTTGTCATGTGTTAAACTAAAAAACAGAGCTATTTTACAGGATTATGGCGATGAGAATACGCCTTTTTGCCATTTTGTTTTTTCGCTGACTTATGCAAGTCCGCTCGGGGATGTTATCCGCGACATTGATGCGGCATCAGCAAAGATATTTAATTTTTGCACGTACACTTTCAAATATAAGGAAGGCTCGGCGGGCGGGCCGGAAAAAGTAATTGCCGCGTACGCGGGCAACGAATTTTTTATAGAGCATGACGGTATGGAATATATTGCCCTTACCAATCTTACAGTTCTCCGAGAACGGGCACGATAGATATTTCATGGGCAGTCCGCATTAAAAAAGAATATTTTGATAAAAAAAAGAAGCCCTAGCTCTGCTGGGGCTTTTGTGCTTCTATATGTTCTAGAGTCGGATTGATAAATGGTATCTAACCGCGAGTTCTGGAAACTTGGAACCGTTTTTGCGGCAGTGTATTTTGTGCAGGGAATGAGCAGTTTGCCCGGTTTGCCTATCCAATATCTGATGAAAAACGTGATGAAGCTGGACCCGGCAGAGGCGCAATATTTTGCTTCCGCCACAATGCTGGCGTGGCTCGTAAAACCGCTGTGGGGTTATATTTCGGACACATTTCCCATTTTCGGATACAGGCGGAAATCTTATCTGATAGGAATGTCGCTGTTCGCGGCTTTTTCATGGTTCGGTCTCGCCTGGATGGCGTATGAGCGCAATTTCAATTACTGGGGTCTGCTCGTAATGTTCAATTTATCCGCGGCGGCTTACGCTTTTGTTGATGTTGTCTGCGACGGATTAATGGTGGCCAAGGGTCAGGCGACAAAATTGGTGGACGCATTCGTGAATATCCAATGGTTCGGCATCGGAATAGCCGGAATAATTACCGGATTGCTTTCCGGATTTTTTGCCGAAACGGCAAATAAGAATATTGATTTTTATCCGTACATTTTTTCCGCGGCAGGAATAATTCCTGTACTGACAGCGATAATTGCGGTTTTATGCGTTACCGAGGAAAGGGTTTTTACCGGATTTGCCTGGGGAAAATTTACTGCAAGCATCATGGTTTTGGCGACCGTTGTCGCAGTGGGTATGCATGCTATCCCGTATTTTCTGAGCCTGGGCGGAGGAAAGAGAATTTTTTTAATTGCGGCGGTTTTTTTACTCGCGTCTTTGGTTATCTGGCAATGGAGCGGAAGGCCGAAATTTTTCTGGGTAATAACCGCGTTCGTTTTTTTCTGGAAATTTAGCCCTTCCTCGGGAATGGCGAGCTTCTATTATTTTTCGGAAGTCCTGAAGTTTTCCGAAAGATTCTTCGGTTATCTGGATTCCATCGGAAGCGTTTTTTGGGTGGTCGGCATTATGCTCTACGGCTGGATGTTAAAAAAATATCCCGGCATTTCCCGGAAAACCTATCTGTATTTCAGCGTACTGCTGAACGCGTTCGGGCTTTGTCTGGGATATCTGTATTATTTGGATCCTCAAACAACGGTTCTTGGTTTTTCGCTGAATTTTACTGTAATCGCCGTTTTTTCCGCAATATTCTTTTCGCTTCTCGGCATGCCCAGCTTTCTTCTGCCTTTGGCGATAGCAGGAGACGCTGCGAAATCCGGCAAAGAGGCGATAACCTATGCCTGGTTCATGACGGTAAGTAATTTCGCGGGGACGATGTCGAGTTTTACGGGAGGCTGGCTCTACGCGAACCTGCAAAATACGGACCTGTCTTCACTCGCTATTTTCATCGGCACGGGAGATTTTTTGGGAGCAGGGGCAAATAAGGTTTTGCTTTTGCGGCTCTTTGTGTGGGTAAGCGCGCTGTTCACATTATTTACAATCCCTTTGATTTGGTTTACAAAGATACCGGAGAGAAAAGAGGAGACGTAACATCGTCAAAATAAGCCTGAATAAGCAGGCTTATTTTTTTGCCATTTTTTGCTATAATTATATAATCAATCAAATGTCCAAAAAGAAAAAAAATCGCAATAAAAACAGCGGCGGAGGCGGGCAAAAACAGCAGAATCCCAATCCGTGGCACAAAAGTCTGAAACCGGAGACCAAAAACTCGCTTTGGGCTGTTTTTTCATTTGCCGCCGCCGTACTTTTTACTTTGGCGTATTTCGGCAAAGCAGGTCTTGTCGGGGCTACCATGCAAAAATCGCTTGAGGTAACTTTCGGAAAAGGTTTCTTTTTGGCGCCCTTAGCGTTCTTTTTGGGCGGTTTTTCATTTTTATTCGCTTTCGGAAATCATCTGGTGGCAACCACGGTGATAGGAGGGACGCTGTTCCTTTTGAGTTCGCTTGGCATTGCGGATGTTGTTTTCGGGGAATACACCGGAGGCTATTTGGGATTTTTTGCATCATATCCATTTTTAAGATTTTTTGATTATTGGGCATCGCTTGTAATTCTTTCGGCTTTGTTTTTGGCCTCACTTTTAATAATGCTGAATTTTTCGCTAAAGCCACGCAGGAAAGCTGAAGCAACCGCAGAGCTCGCTGATGGCCCATTGATCCCTTCTGCGGAGGGATTGCGAAGCGCGAACCCCCCGCCAGTTGCCATCAGCGAGCCAGCGGTCGCTTCGGCTATTATTCAAAAATCCTCTGAAAATTTAGACGAAATCAAGCAATCTCTTTTTTCAAAAGTTTTTTCTCCGAAGCCAAAGCATGTGCGCGCCGAGCCGCAACGGCAAATCTCATACATTCCGCCTCCGCTCGATCTTCTGGAGGGTGACAAGGGAACGCCGTCTTCCGGTGATATCAAAGCCAACGCGAATATTATTAAAAGAACTTTGCAGAATTTCGGCATTGATGTGGAAATGTCCGAGGTCAATGTCGGTCCGTCCGTCACACAGTATACATTAAAGCCTGCCGAGGGAATAAAATTGTCGCGTATTACGGCTTTGCAGAACGACCTGGCTTTGGCGCTGGCCGCGCGTTCTTTGCGTATCGAGGCGCCTATTCCAGGAAAATCTTTGGTTGGCGTTGAAATACCAAATCATTCTATCGCGCTGGTCGGTCTACGAAGTTTGTTTGATACCGAAGGCTTTCAAAAAGGTGCGTCGCTTTCTTTTGCCGTAGGGCGTGACGTTTCCGGCAGGGAAGTTTATGCCGATATTGCGAAGATGCCGCATTTGATGATTGCCGGAGCCACTGGATCCGGCAAGTCGGTAGCTATTCACTCGCTCATTGTGAGCTTGCTTTATAAAAATTCACCGCAATTTTTGCGTTTTATGATGGTTGACCCGAAGCGCGTGGAGCTTACCGGATATAACGGCATTCCTCATTTGCTTACACCGGTTATTATTGATGCGAAAAAAACCATCATATCGCTTCGCTGGGCGGTCCGCGAAATGGAGCGGAGATACGAAAAGCTTTCCGAGGCAAGTGCGCGCGACATCAATGCTTACAACATCGAAATGATAGCGGAAAAAAGTTACAACGAGATATTGCCGAATATTTTAATTATTATCGACGAGTTGGCCGACCTGATGGCGACCTATCCGCGCGAGATGGAAGCTTCAATTGTGCGCTTAGCGCAGATGTCGCGGGCGGTAGGCATTCATCTTGTGGTTTCTACCCAGAGGCCTTCGGTGGAGGTAATTACGGGGCTTATAAAGGCAAATATTACGGCTAGAGTCGCTTTGCAGGTGGCATCTCTCGTTGACTCCAGAACCATATTGGATATGGCAGGGGCCGAAAAACTTTTAGGGAACGGCGATATGCTATATCTTGCGGGAGATGTTTCAAAGGCACGGCGTATTCAAGGAGGATTTATTTCCGATAAGGAAGTAAAAAATGTTACGGCCTATCTCAAAGAACATGCCGGTGAGTTTAAAACGGATGAAGTTGATATGGATATCAAGCTGCCTAGCTCCGACCCGAACGCACCATCGGATTTCACGGACGGAGACGATGTTGATGATGAGCTTTATGAAGCCGCGAAAGAAACCGTAATAGAAGCACAGAAAGCCTCTACTTCATATCTGCAAAGAAAGTTCCGCATCGGATACGCGCGCGCCGCGAATATCATTGATATGCTGGAAGAGCGCGGAGTAGTGGGGCCTGGAGAAGGAGCGAAGCCGAGAGACGTATTGATAAAGAAAGGCGAGGGCGATGCCGCGGGCCGCTTAATAAGAGATTTCGAAGCCATGGCGGTTTCTCCTCCACTTGGCGGTGAAACCGCCAAGTGGGCGAAAAAAGAAAAATCCTCCTATACTAAAGCTTCGGAGGGCAAGTCGCCGGAAATTAAAGCCGATGCTGATGAGGATGATGGAGACGTTCCCTATACTAACTTTGATTTTTAATTTATGTATATCCGCCATTTAATTTTCGCAGCGGTAATAATCCTTGCGGCTGGTTATTTTTTTTATGAAGCAAAAGAAGTTATTTTTGCCCCGAATTTGGAAATTTTTGAACCCGCAAATGGCACTACTTTGGAAGCCTCCGTAATGCACGTGGCGGGACGCACACGTTCTAAGCTTTCAGTTTGGGTCGGCGGAAGGATATTTGTAAGCGATGAAAATGGAAATTTTGAAGGCGATATTCCGCTCTCCCCGGGATATAATCAGGTGGGTTTTTCCGTCAAAGACCGCTTCGGCAAAGAGACCCAAAAAATTCTGAAAGTTTTTGTTAAATAGTCAACTTGATTTTTAATCTGTTATTTGATATACTGCAAACATGAATATGACCACAACCATTCCGGTTAAAAAACGAGAATATATGCGCTTAAAAAAACTCGATAAATCATTCGGGAAGTTTGTTAATTATTTTCGAGAGCTTACAGAAATAGAAGAGGCCCGCAAGCAAATTAGAGAAAAAAAGACTATACCGCAAGAGAAGCTGTTTAAAAGGCTTGGGATATAATGAAAATACACTTTACTCAAAGAGCATCCGAGCATCTTAAGGCGCTTCCTCACGAAACTCAAAAACGCATCGCAAAGAAGATGCGTTTTTATGTGTTCTATGAAGATCCATTGCAATTCGCAGAGCATCTGGTTGAGCCTCGCGAGGGCGAATATCGTTTTAGAGTCGGTGATTATAGAATCATTTTTGATGTTATCGGGGACAAAATTTTTATTTTAGCGATTAGAAAACGCGATAAAGCATACCGGCGCTAAAAAATTCTAAAAGTTTTTGTAAAATAAAAGTATAAGCAATAAAAAACCGCAAAAATCATTCGCGGTCTTTGATAAATTTGTCTATTTTTTTAACGGGACAGCCTAGCGGGCTGCTTACGAAATCAATCCATAGCTCCTTACGTTTTGCAGGATTTGTGAATATTTTTGAACCCCCAAGTGCATGGAATACGGCCTGAGAATAATCCACAAATTTATTTTCATAAGTGAAGTAACGGAGAAATTCGTCGGTATTTAGAAAGAGCTTTTGCGTTACTCGTTCTTTGATTTGCGCGGTATAATCGGAGCGTTTTATGATCTCCTCGATTTTTTGGGATATTCTTGCCGTTGGCATACAATCTGGACAAGTATACGTTCCGATTCCGAGCAGCATATTAAAGCGTTCGCCTGAACCCCAGCAACTCTTGCACTCTTCTTGTCATAATATGCTTTCTTTCGATATCGCCATTTGAATGTGCTCTCTAATATCGAGTTTTATAAGTCTAAATTGTGCTAATAAATACTTTATTTTTTCACGACTTATCAATTTTTTTACGAATTTCACAATTCGTCCCCCTCCAAAATCTCAAAAGATTTTAGCAGAAATGAATTCAATTGTCAATCTATTAATTTTTTATTAAAATATTATCATAATGAATATGGCAAAAGAAAAAAAGGAGGAAAAAGCGAAGCCCGGGAAACATGTCGCGGGGGAGTCAAAGGAAAGTAAGTGGCATGATGTTGATGCTGCGGTCAGAGACCTGCAGGCGCGTTTTGGAGAAGGGATTTTAATGAAAATGGGCGATATGCCGAAAGTTGATGTGGACGTTGTACCTACGGGCGCCTTGAGCCTGGACATGGCCTTGGGCGTAGGAGGAATGCCGAGAGGCAGAATTATCGAGATTTATGGCCCGGAATCATCGGGTAAAACGACGTTAGCCCTCCATGTGGTAGCGGAAGCTCAGGTAAAAGGAGGCATTTGCGGTTTTGTGGACGCGGAGCATGCTTTGGACCCCGAATACGCGAAAAGAATAGGCGTACAAGTGGACGACCTTTTGATATCGCAGCCGGACACGGGCGAGCAGGCCCTGGAAATCATTGAATCTTTGGTGAGGTCCGGCAAAGTGGATGTACTTGTTGTGGACTCGGTTGCCGCACTCGTGCCGAAGGCGGAGATAGAAGGCGATATGGGCCAGCAGCACATGGGCTTGCAGGCGAGGCTTATGTCGCAGGCGTTGCGAAAACTTACGGCAATTGTCGCCAAATCAAATACTATCGTAATATTTTTGAACCAAATCAGGATGAAAATAGGAATAATGTTCGGGAATCCCGAGACTACTCCGGGAGGGAACGCGCTTAAATTTTATTCTTCCGTAAGAATTGATTTAAGGCGCTTAGCGCAGATTAAAAAAGGCGAGGATATAATCGGAAACCGCGTAAAAGCCAAAATTGTAAAAAATAAAGTTGCCCCTCCTTTTAAAGTCGCGGAGTTCGATATTTTGTACAATGAAGGGATTTCATACGAAGGTGATTTACTCGGACTTGGAGAAAAATACGAATTAATCAAAAAATCCGGCGCATCATATTCATTCGGAGAAATTGCTTTAGGCCGCGGCTACGACGCCGCCCGTGCGTTTTTGCGCGAGAATAAAAAAATAGCCGCGGATCTCGTCCGGGCTATCAAGGAGAAGGCAAAGGAAACATTGTAAGGATTCTTTGAGAGTACCGCTCACAAGGGAAGACCACTTCATAAATGTCCGGAGTTTTTTCATGTATCCAAATATGAGGTACAACCAGACTTTGGCGATGGTAAAATGATGTCGCTATAATTACGTCTCGGTCTTTATAGGTCAGCAATGTTTTGCCCGTATCAGCTATGTCGTCAACAACCAGAGTATTTTTTGTTACTCCTCCGCTGACTGTTTCGACATTAAGCGCGTGGGAGAGCCATAGCTCAAGATGATTTCCGCCCCGTCCTATGCCCATTACGCCGGTAAAACCTGGCATCCTGGTTTTTTCCAGTTCCCGAATTTTTTTAACAAGTATCGGAAAATCTGTCTCAAAATCAACTGAAGTGTAAAAAAGATATTTCTTTCCGTCACATTCCTTTATATACATCAAAAAACCCGCAATCTAATGCGAGTTTAGCATTTTTGGAAATTTGGGCAAGCCTCCGCGAATTGCTGCTTTATTTTTCAAAGAGCACGCATATTTGCCTGCTGGCAAATTGCTCTGCTCGGGCCGTCGCCCTGCGCAAGGCTTTTGAAAAACAAATCAGCCCTTCGCGGGCTGGATTGCGTTTACCTGGTCACGAACGGCACAAGGCCCAAAAAGCGGGCGCGCCGTATTGCCTCTGAAAGCTTCCTTTGATGGAGCGAACATGCGCCGGTCTTTTTCTTGACCGAAATCCGTCCTTGCGGGGTCATGAACTTTTTTAACAGCACACTATCCTTAAAATCAACGACCGTAAAGTTCGCTGCGCAGAAATAACATTGTTTTGATTTTATCATTGGCATATGGCGTAAAGCTTATGGCTAAAAAGGTATATCTTCTGGTCTAATTTCATCTTCCGGGTATTCGACTGTAGCGAGCTCCTCCGGAGGAGGCGCAGATGCTTCTTCTTTTTTTGAACCGGACGGAGTCCCTGTGAATCCGCCTCCCGCTCCGCGAGGGCCCATCTGCATGGATTCGGCAACTATCTCCGTTTTATATTTTTTCTGTCCGTCTTGTCCTTCCCAAGATCTGTTTTGAATACGCCCTTCAACCATTATCATCCCCCCCTTTTTTAGATATTGCTGTGCAATTTCAGCAAGGCGACCGAACATTACGATATTGTGGAATTCGGTCTGCTTTTGCGGTGAACCGTCTTTACTTTTCCACATTCTGTTGGTGGCGAGTCCGAAGTTTGCTACCGCCTGTCCTGATGGAAGCGAGCGCATTTCTGGGTCGCGGGTCAGGTTGCCTATTAAAAATACTTTATTGAGGTTCATGAGTATGATGCTAATTTGCTAATTTAATGCTAATAATGCAAATGACTAATAATTAATTTGCGATTTGTTGATTGGCATGAGATTCGCATATTGGCATCATTTTCCTAATATTTCTTCGAGTTTCTTGTCTATCTCCGCGATGTCCGAAGCCGGCTCTTTTACCTCAACCGGTTTAGCTTCAGGTTTTTTCGTTGATATTTCCGGTTCATCTATTACCAACTGCGGTCTTATAACCTGCGTTCTTATGGTTCTCGGAGGCTGACGCTTGGTGTGTACGATGAGATGTCTCAAAATTTCTTTGCTCGTTTTTAATTTGCCATCAAACTCGGCGATTTTTTCGGCGGAGAGCAAAAATCTAAAAGAACCCAAATGGGCCTCGCGCATTTTTTTGATAGGGTAGGCAAGGCGGCGCTTTTCCACGCCCCCTTCCTGGTCAATAAGTCCGCCGGAACTTTGCACCAGGTTTTTCAGCGTTTGCTGGAAATTCTGGGCTTCTTCTTCGGAATAAGCGGGGCTTACCAGATAGGCAACTTCGTATAAATTAGCTTGCCCTGAACTATGTTGAAGGGTGTCTTTATCCATTGGAACTATGTTAGCATAGGCTATTTTTGCTTTCAAGGTATAACAAAACCGCCCTATTGGGGGCGGTTTGAACGCATCGCGCGTTTTTCTATTAATACGGCGATAAAAAATAGAGTAAAACCGGCAAATCCGAGCAAAATACTATTGGCGCCTAATCCTAATCCGATTAAAAATGCGGCGGTTATTGCAAGAATAATATTTACTTGCTCCATAACACCTCTTTTTATAGTCTAAATAAAGTCTATCGTTTTATATTTTAAATTCAACCACGTCGCCATCTTGCACTACATATTCTTTGCCCTCGCTTCGGAGTTGGCCCAGGTCGCGGGCTTTTGACCATGAACCTGCTTCAAGAAGTTTCTGCCAAAAAATAATATCGGCGCGGATGAATTTATCTTCAAAATCCGTGTGTATGGCTCTGCCTGCCCGCTTTGCCGTTGAGCCTTTTGGTATTGTCCATGCTCTAGATTCGTCTTCTCCTGTTGTAAAAAAGGTCATTAAGCCAAGCAGTTCATATGCGGCGCGGATGAGCTTGGGAAGCTGTGACTCAATACCCAATTCTTTTCTCTCGTCATCCGACATCGCGGAAATATCATTTTCCTGTCCGATATCCAGAGATATGGCGTTCGGCAAATTCGGAAGTGCAAGATTATTTTTACTGGAAGTATTGAAAACGTGGAGAGCCGGTTTGAATGAAAGCAATTCAAAACTATTCGCAACTTTCCTTTCTGATTCGGAGAGAGCAGCATCGCCCGGGAAGAAGTCGCCCTCCTCGAAGTCCGACTTCCCGGGGAAGTCGGACTTCTTCCCAGGCGACTTCGAGGAGGGCGTCGCTTCAATCTTCTTTTCGATCAACTCCAAAATTTTAAGAGCTTCCACCGCTTCTTTTTTCCCGCTACGTGCTTCTCCTGACGCTTTTCCTTTCGCTTTGGTTATCGTTTCCAAGTCCTTTAATGCCAACTCGGTTTTTATTGTTTCGAGGTCGGAGAGGGGATTTGGCTTTCCGGAAACATGCACTATGTTCTCGTTCTCGAACGCGCGGATAATGTGGCAAACGGCATCCACTTCGCGGATGTGGGTCAAAAATTTATTGCCGAGCCCTTCGCCAGATGCGGCGCCCTTCACGAGCCCCGCGATATCCACGAACTCAATTATTGCGGGGACGATTTTTTTTGATTTGGACAGCACCGCGAGTTTTTGCAGGCGTTCATCGGGTACGCTAACCACGCCGACATTGGGGTCAATTGTAGCAAAAGGGTAGTTTGAGGTATCCACCTGTTTTTTTGTGAGCGCCTGGAAAAGCGTGCTTTTCCCGACATTCGGCAGTCCGACAATTCCTATTTTCATCCGCTTAGCTTATCATTTAAACTATAATAATTAAAGTGCAAATCTGAATACTATAGCGCTCAAATTTGTACTTACAGGCCGAATTGGTTTTTGAGATGCAATGCATTATCGATCTCTGTTGCAGTTATAAAACGGACATAAGGCCTTAAATTAAAAAATTCTATCACAAAATTAACTTCATCTTTGCATTCAAACGGACTGATAAAAACGCTTTTTTGGAACATAATAAATCCAGCATTCTTTAGGATTCGGCTTAGAGCCTATCCCAATAACCCAATTCCTGTTATACTGGAAGAATGAAAAAAACAACAAAAGTCCGCAGAGATTTTCTCATGCCTGACGC
>Ga0155685_140_pt1 | contig 19290 bp, 28 predicted proteins | sample RifCSPlowO2_01_FD_107342 | JGI IMG/M metagenome (GOLD analysis project Ga0155685, IMG submission 107342) | Candidatus Giovannonibacteria bacterium RIFCSPLOWO2_01_FULL_44_16
TATTTTATAATTTTAATATTTTTTTGGTCTCGTCGTTGTGGATAACTCACGTTTACATACTTTCTAATTATTTTCTATAATGGCAATATGATTACAAAAAAGCAAAAACAAGTTTTTGATTTTGTGAAAAAATATCATGCCAAATATGACTATGCGCCCACTCTTTTAGAAATCAAGCGCAAATTTAAACTCGCTTCTGTTTCTACTGCTCATTATTATCTGAAAAAATTACAGGAGGCAGGACAACTCAAAAAAGAATTCAATCAGCCGCGAGCTGTTTCGACTGTTGATAAAAAGCAAACAATGGAGGTGCCGATTTTAGGTGTAATAGCCGCTGGGCAACCCATTGAAGTAATCGAAGTGCCAAACGAAACAATTACCATTACCAAAGACGAAATAAGCAAGCAGGGAAAACATTATGCTTTGCGAGTGCAGGGCAACAGCATGATTAACGAGGGAATTTTTGATGGCGATATTGTTGTTATCCGCAAACAAGAAGATGCGGACAATGGACAAACAGTTGTCGCTATTATTGATGATAATCAAGCAACTCTCAAAAAATTATACCGAGAAAAAGACAAATTTCGGCTTCAACCGGCAAACCCGACTCTATTTCCAATTTATCGCGATGAAGTAGAGGTACGTGGTGTTGTTGTAAAAATAATCCGCAATCTCGAATCGCAAACAGATAAAGTTCAATCTGATGAAAAATACACTCGTCGAATAGATTATTCATGGGATTATCGAGGAGAAAATACCAAAACATATACTCATGGCATACACACCTACCCCGCAATGTTTATTCCGCAAGTAGCACGCAGATTGTTAGAAACTTACAGTAAAGAGGGCGATACAATTTGTGATATTTTTTGTGGTTCCGGCACGGCCCTTGTGGAAAGCAAAGTTTTGAATAGAAACGCTTATGGTATTGATCTAAACCCACTGGCAATTTTTCTTGCCAAAGCGAAAACTACACTAATCAATCCTCAAAAATTAACAAAGGAATATATTGCTCTGCTAGGCAGATTGGAAAAAATAAAAGATAACGAGATTAAAAAACCGGAATTCAAAAACCTCGATTTTTGGTTCAAGGAAAAATCCATCGTTAAACTTGCAAAACTCAAAAAAGCAATCCAAGAAATTGACGATAAAACGATACGCAATTTTCTGATGGCCGCTTTCAGTGAAACTGTGCGCTACGCCTCAAATACTAAAACGGGTGAGTTTAAGTTAGTTAGAATTAAAGGAGAAAAACTAGAAAAACACGACCCTGATGTTTTTGGTATTTTCCGAAAAAAAACTGAGGCAAGCTTTGCTGGGGTTAGTGAATTTTATAAAGAGGCGAAAAGAGGCGCGCGGACAAAAATTATCTTTGGCGATTCATCAAAGGGAAATGGCGTAAAAGAGAACTCCATTGATTGCATTATTACTTCGCCGCCATACGGCGATAGCAGGACAACTGTTGCGTATGGGCAATTTTCTCGTTTATCTTCGCAATGGATCGATATTTTTGACGATCCGAATGACGCTTCCGGTGTTGATAATGAATTACTTGGCGGGAGAGCCACTAAAACATTATCCCATGTTCTCTCATCAGATTATCTTAATGATTCGCTCGATAAAATTGCCAAACAAGATGAAAGCCGCGCTAAAGATGTTTTAAGTTTTTATATTAGCCTAAACGACTGCTTAAAGAGAGCGTATGAGATACTAAAACCGAAGAAGTATTTTTGCCTTGTTATCGGCAACCGGCTAGTAAAACAAGTTCGTATTCCTACGGATTTTATTATTGCCGAGTTGGGAGAGAAAATCGGTTTCACTTGCGAAGAAATTTTTGTCCGCAACATTCCAGGTAAAAGAATGCCAATCAAAAACTCTCCCACAAATATTGTCGGCGCAGTTGAGGAGACGATGAATAGGGAAAGTATTGTTGTGCTAAGAAAAAACTAAATCAGTCGCACTTTGCCACTAAAGCAGTTGTAGAGCTTGTTGATTTTCACTCTAAAACCAGTCCCGTGATTTCTGACACTTCCGTTTTGGCGGTAATACATACGAAAATCAACTACGATATGATCTTTCTTAGTCATTTTCTTGAATAATTCAAAATCAAAACCACTCAATAAATAGGCTTCGTTGAAATGAAAATGTTCTTTACCCTTGATTTCTTTTGTATCGGCAAGGACATATATCAAGGCGGGTAATTTATCGCCAAATTTCTTTTGCACAGACTCAATATCCCAGTAAATATTTAGGCGTTTTCCTTTGCCTTGTACGCGAATTTTGTCTCCCGCCACAGAAAGTTTAAGCGATTGGTTATTGTATCTTTTGCACGATAATGTCGAGTGTAATTCTTTTGATCTGCCGTTGTCTCGCTTTGAATAGCCGAAGTTATCGAGCAACATCCTGTCTCTATCGCCGCCTTTCGGAAGCGGCTCAAGAGTAAAGAGAGTAAGCATTGACTTTGCACTTCGCCGATATGCTTTCAGTTCGGCAACGCCAGCAATATCGTGGAGTGGTATGTTGTTTTCTTTGATATGGAGTAAATCTTCAAGCGTTTTACCTATACCAGTATCGCCAACTCTATGGGTTGGCACAAAACCAAGTTTTTTGATGTGCCGAAGATTATTTTTGAGGGTGGCTAGATTCATACTATTTTAGAAAATAATCCATTGGTTTTCTATAAATCCGAGCAAGTTCTTTCAGAGCGACAACATCAATCCGCCTCTGTCCAGATTCAACTTTAGAGACATGGGATTGTGTTTTGCCGAGTAGTTTAGCCACATCGATTTGATCTAAATCGGCCTCTTGGCGAGCTCTTTTTAACTGCTCAACGATATATTTATGGTCTTTTGAGTAGATTGTTTTAACCATATTGATACTTGTATAATAATATTCCATTGTGTTATATTCCAAATTGTCATATGGCTTGATGGAGACCACTTTATAAACCGCTGGTGTAAACCCTGGTTTTATTTTATAATTTAAGCATGTCCCGACTCATAGATAACAATTTAAACAGGGAAGTCGAGGATCCACGATCAACGACAAAGTCGTGGTCGGGATTCGGCTTTTCCTTATTCAACAAATCCCAATCCAAAAAAACATCTATTCTTGCTGTGGACATCGGCACAGCATCAATCTCAGCCGCCATTTCCGAAAGGGGGCAAAATGGCAAAGCGGACATCTTGAAGATACTCCGCTACCCGGTGCGCCTTGTCGGCCCCGCCGTTCCTCAGCACAAAGGGGGCGAGCAGATGATGGCGTCGTTCCTTGCTTCTTTCAAAAAACTTTTCGCTGAAGCCCACAAGGTAAAGCGCCGGCTCGATAAGATAATTATCAGTTTTGCCGACCCGTTTTTTGTTGAAAAAAAACTGACCAAAAAGATATCAAGAAAAAACGCGAAAGACCCCGTCTCGCACGAAGAAATAAAAAATCTTATATTTCAGATGGAAAAAGAAGCTTGTGAAGGAAACCCCGAACTGGTCGTAGGCGGCAGAGAAATAGTCCTGATGAAAGTGAACGGATATCCGGTTGAGAATCCCGTGGAATACAAAGGCTCGTCCATAGAGATCTCCGCCGTGTTCACGCTGGTCAGTAAATATCTCAAAGACTACATTGAGCAGGCGAAGGAAAATGTTTTCTCTTACGTTGAAATAAGTTATTATTCAGATACGCGCGTTTTGTGGCACGCGCTTAAGGCTTCGGACAACTTATTTGAGCCCGCTCTCGTCATCGATATCGGCGGGGAAATATCAAGTTTGTTTTTTGTGAATTTTGTCGGAACCATAGAGCATTACGCCGCGATGCCTTTCGGCATACGCACATTGGAAAGGAGGATTGCCACGTTTTCCAAGATAAGTTTTGACGACGCCGAAGCGATTTTGAAAAAATTCACCATAGAAACTCTGGACCCCGTGCTGCGGATGAAGATAGCGAAAATCTTGGATGTAGCGAGCAGAGACTGGTGGATGCTTTTCAAAGATACGATGAAAGAGGAGCGGATACCTAAAAAGATATTGCTTACGGGAGGCGGAGCCGGATTCTCGATATTTATAGAAACAATAAAATTAAATTTTAAAAGGTATTATGATATGGAGGTTGATCTTCAGGTAATGAAGGCGGAGGCTTTTCGGGATTTTTTAAATCCGCAGGACGCAATCTCCGGGGGAGGCGATGTTACATTAGCAGCTTTAACACTTTATGCAGAATAAAAAAATAATATCCGACGTAATAATCAAGAGGCTTCCGACAAAAGAGGAGGTGCGGAGCGTCAGGCCGTTGCCTGCGCCGGAAAAGGAACCGGTTCAGAAGAAATATCCGGAGAAAGAACAGGCATTCACTTATGCCAAGTCCCCATTTAAGCCGATATCAACCAAACCGAAAGATAAAAGTTGGTTCAAAAAATGGCGTGTTATAGGAACAGTTCTTTTTTTGGCGGTTTTTTCCGTAACAGCCGTAACATTGATAACATTTAGATCCTCCGGCGTGGAACTGATACTTACCCCGAAATCAACGATGTCTGCGGTGAACAAGTCGGTTGTTCTCTCCAGAGCAGGATCGGCAAATGTGGTTGAGTTCAGCACATTAGCGCTTCCGTACCCGATGAGCGGCTCTTTTGCTTCAGGAGAAAAGAAATCAACGGAAAGCAAAGCCCAGGGAACGGTCGTGATATTCAACAAAACCTCCAAAGACCCGCAGGTGCTTATTGCCTCAACCAGGCTTGAATCTCCTGAAGGAAAAATATACAGGATACCTTCAATGGTCACTATCCCCGGCACGAAAGTCGAGAACGGAAAAACTGTTCCTGGCTCAAAAGAAGTTGATGTTGTCGCGGACAAGGCGGGTGCGGAGTACAATATCGGGCTCACGGATTTTACTATCCCCGGTTTCAAAGGCTCTCCGAAATTCGAAACCGTTTTCGCGCGGTCCAAAACGGAGATGACCGGAGGATATGTCGGAAATTCCCAGATCGTCACAAAAAACGCGGTTGATATTGCGGTCGCCGAGCTTGTTGTGGAAGCGAACAAAAATCTGAAAAATATTATTTTAAAGAAATTGCCCGAGGGTTCGATGTTCCTGCCGGGCTCCGAAGAATTCGCGGTGCTCGGAGTTGAAACGAATCCGAAGATGGGCGCTCCGATAGCGGACGGCCAAAAGTTCGAAGTCAAAGTGAACGCTGAAGCGAGAGGAGCGATTGTGAAAGAAACGGATTTCGCAAAAACACTTTTAAAAAGCGATATTGATCCTGCTGCTTTGGGGGGCGGAGAGATGAGAATTAAGAATATAAATGAACTGGAAATTAAACTTTCGGGATACAAATTTGACGTAGCGAGTTTAAGGCTGGATGTGAAGGGTAATGCTGATGTGGAGGCGGCTGTGGATATTGATGAAGTAAAAAATAAGTTAATGAATAACCGTATCGGCAACTCAGGCGATATTTTAAGCCTTTTCCCCGCCGTTTCCCGCGCTGATCTCACTTATCATCCTTTTTGGGCGGGTTCATTGTCCGGGAGCTTCCTCGATCCTATGTCCCTCGGCCATATTGACATACAAATCATATCGCGCTAAAATAAAGTTGATATTATGTCTAAATTGAGCACGCAATTGCCGGTATCTGTTTTTAAAGAGGGCAAAAGTTTTATTGCTTATACCCCGGTTTTGGATTTATCTACTTCCGGTAAGACTTACGAACAGGTTATGGAAAGATTTGATCAAATTGTAGAAATATTTTTTGATGAATTAACGAAAAAAGGAACCACGGAAGAGGTGCTTTTAAATTTAGGCTGGGAAAAAATTAAAAAACATTGGAGTCCGCCTAGCTTGATTTCTCAAGAGTTTAAGACAGTCGAACTAGCCGTAAGATAATAGAATCGATGCCGTCGTTAAAGCCGATAAGCTGGAAAAAGTTTGAGAAATTTGTTTTATATGTTGGGTGTAAATTTGAGCGGAAGCGAGGAGATCATAGGGTATACATGCGAGAAGATTTAAAACGACCTGTGATTTTTCCCGAAGACCGTGAAATACCGGTTTTTATTATTCGGAATAACCTGCGCACATTAGGAATTAGTCATAATGAATATTTAAACATTTTAGAGAAAATGTGATAAAATTCAATCAAATATGAAAAAATACAGTTTTTTATATCCGTGGTTTGTTCTTTTTCCGTTTCCTGCAGTTGCTGACTGTAACGGATGTTTTGAGAGGCCGTTGATCTATTTTGGATTATTTTTTGGCATATCACTATTGTTGCTTATAGGGGGCTTTTTTTGGAGAAAGAGAAACTTGTGGCTGGGAAAAGCATTGATTGGTATTGGGGCAATCGGATTAGCAGTTTGTTTGCTAGTAATTGTTTGGGTCGTTGTTAATTTGAGCGGTTTATTCAATTCATTTTAGGATGCGTGGCCATATTGACATACAAATCATATCGCGCTAAGATGTCTATCATCTATTCCTTAAATGGCATCCAATAAAGGTACTGTTATTAAAGAAGGTCGCGTAGTTGAAGCTCTGCCTTCAGCCACTTTCCGCATACTAATCAGCGGTGAAGAGCGGGAGGTTGTGGGGCATCTTTCGGGAAAAATGAGGCTTCACTATATTAAAGTGCTGGTAGGCGACAAAGTCGAGGTGGAGTTCAGTCCTTACGACGAGTCAAAAGGAAGGATCATTAAAAGGTTGTAATCCAAATAGGTACGAATGAGAGTCAGAGCATCGGTAAAACCAAGGTGCAACAAATGCAAAGTGGTCCGAAGGCAGGGTCGCATTTTTATTATTTGTTCAAATCCGAAGCATAAACAAAGACAAGGATAATGGTTAGAATAGCGGGCATTAACTTGCCGGACAACAAAAAAATTCCCGTCGCCCTCTCGTATATCTACGGAGTCGGTGTTCCTTTGGCTCTGCATATTTTAAATGAGGCGAAAGTTGATGCGGACAAACGCGCAAAAGACCTTTCTCCGCAGGAAGTGAATAAACTCCGCGATATAATCGAAAAAAGCTACACGGTGGAGGGCGACTTAAGGCGTGAAATTACTTTAAATATTAAAAGATTAAAAGACATCAACGCTTACCGCGGAACAAGGCACAAGAGAAATTTGCCGACAAGAGGTCAGCGCACAAAAACGAATTCCCGTACGCGCAGAGGCAACGTCAGGAAAACAATGATGTCCGGAAAGCGTAAAATGGAGAAGAAGTAGAATAGCAATAACGAATATTATACGAATTTACAAATTGGAATTTATTAGTATATTAGTAAAAAATTAGTAATTAGTACTGTGGGTAAAAAACGCATAATTCAAAAGCAGGATCTGACAACCGACGAAGGAAGAGCGGCGGCTATTAAGTTGTCTTCCCCAAAAAAGAAGATGACCGAAGGGATAGTTCATGTTCAGGCAACTTACAACAATACGATAATTTCCATAACCGACAGCAGAGGCGATGTTATAATGACGTCATCCGCCGGAGCGCTCGGGTTTTCGGGTGCCAAAAAAGCGACTCCTTATGCCTCAACCAAAGTCGCCGAATTTTTAGGAGAAAAAGCAAAGGTATTGGGATTGAAGGATATCAATATTCTGATCAAAGGGGTAGGTTCCGGACGGGACGCCGCGGCTCGCTCTTTTGTTGCCCAGGGTTTTGATGTCCATTCAATAAGAGATATTACACCGGTGCCGCACAACGGTCCGAGATCCCCTAAACCAAGAAGGGTATAGAATACCAATAACGAATATTATACGAATTTACAAATTGGAATTTATTAGTATATTAGTAAAAAATTAGTAATTAGTACTCATGAGAACAACAGTTACATGTAAAGTTTGCAGAAGATTAAGGATGTCCGTTTGCGGACGCGAAAAATGCGCTTTCAAGAGGAAGCCGTATCCGCCGGGCGTACACGGCAAAGCTTTCAGGCGCGCCGGTTCAGAATTCGGCTCACAGCTCATGGAGAAGCAAAAAGTAAAATTCCTTTACGGTTTGCGGGAGCGCCAGTTCAGAAATTACATCATGGATGCATTAAAACAAAAAACAATGACAACGAGCGATGCTGTTTTAAACACTCTGGAAACAAGGCTCGATAATGTTACCTACCGTCTGGGTTTTGCTCCGACAAGAGCGGCGGCAAGACAGCTCGTCAACCACGGGCATATTTATGTAAAAAGAAAAAGTTTGACGAATTTCACGCGCGTTACTATACCGTCATACAAATTAAAGATCGGAGACGAAGTAAGAATACGGCCGGAGAGCCTGAAAAAAGGACCTTTCGGAACTTTGGAGATACTGATAAAAAAACACACTCCGCCCGTTTGGTTGGAGCTGGACCGCGAAGGATATCTGGGAAAGATATTGACATACCCGACTTCAGGAGAAGATATTTCAAAAGGTTACAACATCAGCGCTATAGTCGAATATTATTCGCGCTAAATTTTAATATTTATTAACTCCGACGTAAAGTCGGAGCTCCGACCAAAGTGTCGTAGTTAATCACAAAAAAATTATGGATTACGAGATAGTTTTACCATCAAGCACCATGGTCGTATCGGAAGAGGAAGACAAAGGTGTTTACGAGATAGACGGCCTATATCCGGGATACGGCAACACGCTGGGCTCGTCATTGCGCCGTATTTTGCTTTCGTCGCTGCCGGGAGCAGCAATTACAAAGGTTAAGATAGACGGCTCCTCGCACGAATTTTCAACCTTGCCGGGAGTTCTGGAGGATATAATGACAATACTTCTAAATTTAAAGCAGTTAAGGTTCCATCTGCACGGGGATGAACCGCAGACGGCGACCATTGAAGTAAAAGGGGCAAAAGACATCAAAGGAAAGGACGTAAAATGCCCGTCACAGCTTGAGGTAAAAAATAAAGATCTCCATATCGCGACTTTAACCGACAAAAGCATGAGTTTTTCAGCCGAGCTTACGGTTGAGCGCGGGTTGGGATTTGTTACGGCGGAAAATTTGGTAAAAGATAAAGTTGCTGTAGGCACTTTGATGCTCGATGCCATTTTCACTCCTATCAGGCGCGCTAATTACGAGGTGGAGAATATGCGTGTGGGGGACAGAACGGACTACAACAGATTAAGATTGTTTATTGAGACCGACGGAACGATAACTCCGCGGGAAGCTTTCAAAAAATCTCTGCACATTATGAGAGCGCAGATTGAACAGGTGGAGAATTTCGATGTGGACGGAGAGAAAGGAAAAAAAGATGAGGAAGAATCATCCGGAGAGGCGGCCACTTCAGGACTCGATATTTTAAAGATTTCCACAAGGACAAAGAACGCGCTGCTTTCCGGTGGAATTTCCACTCCCGAAGCTTTGAGCGAGAAAACAGCGGACGACCTAAAATCGATTGAGGGGATCGGCGACAAAGCGGTCGGCGAAATTAAAAAAGCGATGACCAAAGCCGGTTTTTCACTAAAAGAATAAAATAAGATGCCAATCTGCGAATTTTATGCTAATCTACGAATTGCTAATAATTTGGATTCGCAATTAGCATTATTAGCATGAAATTAGCGTATTAGCATCATAGAATTATGCGACATCAAAAAGTAGGCCGAAAATTCGGGAGAGAAAAAGGGCAGAGGCGGGCGTTTTTCAAAAGCCTCGCCGCTGCTTTGGTAATGCACGGGAAAATAAAGACCACATTGCCCCGCGCCAAGTCATTGCGCCCTTATGTTGAGCGCCTTGTAACTTATGCTAAGATAGGGGACAAATCTTTGGCATTGCGGAGAGTCGGAGCGGTGCTTCCGAAAGTTGCTTCCAAAAAACTGGTGTCGGTTATCGCGCCAAAATACGAGGAAAGAAAAGGCGGATATACAAGGGTAATTAAGCTCGGCCGAAGGACGGGAGACGCAGCACATATGGCTTATATAGAATTTGTATAAAAATAAATATGAAAGCTGAAATAACAATCGATGCGAAAGATAAAAAATTGGGAAGGCTTGCTTCCCAGGTTGCCAAAACTTTGCGCGGTAAGACCGAAGCGGATTTTTTGCCGAACCGAACTTCTTTCCCCAAAGTTACGGTAAAGAATGTCGATCAATTGGAAGTTTCAGAGAATAAACTGAAAAACACTTTTTTCCAGAGATATTCTGGATATCCCGGAGGCAGAAAAGTTTTCTCCGCCTGGGATGTTTGGCAGAAAGACCCGCGGGAAGTGTTGCTTCACGCCGTCCACGGAATGATACACAAAAACAGATTAAAAAAAGAGATGCTTAAAAATCTAATTTTAAAACATGGAGAAGACAAGTAAAAAGTTGTCGGTCAACCACTTGATTGTCGGACAACCAAGTCAACCAAGTAAATATTTCGAAGGCGTAGGACGCCGTAAAACTTCCGTTGCCCGCGCACGGCTTTATTCGGCAAAAGTAAAAGCCGGAGAAGTTGAAATGGTTGTAAACAACAAACCGTACAAAAGCTATTTCCCGACCGTTGAACTCCAAAAAATCGTTGAGAACGCTTTGGTAAAGTCGAGCAACGACGGACTATACAAAGTGACCGCACATGTAAACGGCGGGGGAATCAACTCGCAGGCCGAAGCCTTGCGCCACGGAATTGCTCGCGCGCTTTTACTTATTGATCCCGAGCTCCGCAAAAATCTAAAACAGGAAGGCTATCTGAAACGCGATCCGCGCGCAAAAGAACGCCGCAAATTCGGTCTCAAAAAAGCCCGCAAAGCTCCGCAGTGGGCGAAACGCTAAACGAGATCTTCATTCTATGCCTTTTATTTGGCACAATTTAAGCCAGTTTTAAGCGGGCTTAAAAATAAGTTAATTATGGTAAAAAAACAAATTAAAAATAATTCCGGTCATAAGTATTGGCGTATCCGCGTCAAATGGGGTGAGCAAGATTTAAATAAGGACGCCTGGGATGAGGGCCACGTTGGTATTTGGTATGGCAAATGGACAACCGAAGATTGGCTAAGGATTTCAAAAAAACCAAAGTTACAACAATTTAGAGCATTTCAAAGATTGCGGCAGCCCAGTTGGAGAGGAAAACTACGGAAAGCGGATTTCGATACGGCAAAACGCTTTGCAAGCATGAAAAATAATGACTGGATCATCGTTTTCTTTGATAACACTCTTCATTTGGCTCAAATTAGTGGTGGAATGAAATCGGCTAAATCAAACTGGAATAAGAATGGAGAAAGTTACAAATATCGAAAAATCCATAACAAGAAATCATTCTCTTTGGAAAAATTACCTGATCCCTACAGATTGCTTCCGTGTGCTGGACGGGGAAATGTGAATAATTTCTGTAAATCAAGCACAAAATTGATAGAAATTTTAATCAAAAATAGAAACGAAAAATCAGTTGTTAATTTCATAAGAAAAATACCTTTTCTGGATTGGTTAGAGCAATTGGGACCCGGTCAATGGGAGTCTTTATGTCTAGGTTACCTAATTCTTAAAGATGGCTATCTACCGACAGGATTGGTGGCGGGAAAAACACTTAGGACTTTAGATATAGTGGGGCGGAACCGGAAAGGTTATCGAATAATTGCTCAATGCAAAAAAAACCCATATCCGATTTCTATACCACCCTCGTTTCTCAAAGCATACAAAGATGCCGGGAACAAAACCCATGCGTACCTTTTCGCATATGGGGGTGTTAAAGAGTATCCAGAGGGAATAATAATTGAGACTGGTAAAACTATTCGGAAATGGCTGGAAACAAAAGGGGGCAATAATTATGCCAAGATGTGGAGCAAAAAAGATTAGAAAAAACAAAGTTCATTTCGTACCAAACGTTCGAGTGGCATAAAAGATAAACGCGTCCCGCACGCACAATATCTCCTTGCGGAAACTAAAGTCCCTGATGAGCTAAAGCTCCGCAGTAGGCGAAACACTAGTTTTGCCCAGAACTTGTCTTAAGCTTGCCGAAGGGTGGTCGAAGAGGTAACATTATCTTCTTGCAGAGATATATGTTTTTGTGCTTATCTTTAGCAAAGAGGAAGTTGGAAAATGTATTGACAATGTAGTTTTTTAATGGTAAAATTCAAGAAGAGTGTGGATAACTGCGTCATTCTAAAATCATTTTCTTTTCATTATAATTTATTGTATAGAAGAAAAGTTCATTGTTTTGTGGGGCTAAATGCAAGAAATGGCTCTACTGCTGGACACGAGTAGGCTGCAGACGAAAGTCTGCAGAAAATCGAAAGTGTTACGATGGAGGGGTAGCCGTCCTCCAGCTCCACAAAAGAGTGAATTTTTTCAAATATTTTTCTCCGGTAATTGTTAGCGAAACTATTTCGATGCTTTGGCCTGTTTCGCCCATCGCGATTTCTATGCTGCAATAATACAATCTTTGGTTTATTTCTTTTACGAAAAGTATATCGCCTCTTTTGGCTACTAAGTTTTTAAAAAGCTTGTCAGGATATTTTAAAATATTAGTAATATTTTCTAGAATTATAGCGAAATCTTCAGGGGTATTTTTATCGTAAACATGTCTATCGTATACGTGTTTTAAGGCTTTGGTGCTTAAATATACTGATCTGGTGTTGCACGATTTATCTTTGTCTATAATTTTTCTAAGACTTTTTTTGATATTGCATAAGAAAACCCGCTGGAGCACAATTTTTGCCTCTTTTTCAGTATTTTGAACATATTTTTTATATAGAATTCGTGCGGCTGACATTCAGTTATTATTTCATGTTTTTAAAAATACAAAAGATGACAGATTAAAAAATTGGTTCTTAATAATTTTCTTGAAAGAACGCCGCAAATTCGGTCTCAAAAAAGCCCGCAAAGCTCCGCAGTGGGCGAAACGCTAACCACTTGGTAACCCGGTTACCAAGTGGTGACATTGACAAAATAGCACACAAGTGCTATTTTTGATTAAGAAAAATCTAATTACAATCTGAGGAGGAAAGATGGGTTATCCCAATCATGTAAAGAAAACGCCTAAGGGTTTGAGGTATCGCGTTTGGTCTACCATCACCGATACTTATATTTCAGGAGAGATGTCGGAAAAGGAGCTGCGCGAATTTGAGCTCGTGCGCCAAGTCCGAAGATCGGTTCAAAGAATTTGGCAAGACATGGATCGGGACGTTGCGGAAACCGAGAAAGTTACGAAATGGTATCGCAACACGCAAAAATTCGGCCGCCTTACCAATGAGCAATATGAAAAAATCGTTGAGTAGGGCGAGCCAAGTTGTATTATTAATAACATCTATTTATATGGCAAAAAGAGCAGGAGGCATCAAAATGCACGTAAAGTCGAAACATTCTCATAAAACGAAGAAGAGGCTTGAAATCAAGCGTCTTATGCTTGCGAAAAAGAAAAGATAATGAGAAAATTACCTAGAAAAATACCCGCGTTTGCGGGTATTTTTTACTAAAAATCAATATTCGGATATGCCCTGATCAGTTTTTGGAGCGCGTCATTATCGTCTAACATCCGCATAGCTTCCGCGAACAATCGCTGGTCGCTCATTTGTTCATGATGATATTCGACATCGCTCGGCTTTTGGTCTCCGCGCAATACGGCGTAAAGTTTGATTTTGGGGTCGGCGTTATTTTCGGTGTTTTTCAATTCAATGCCGGCTCGCTTCGCGATATTTTCAGCCGCTTTCATATATTGAAGGGTTTTGTGATCAATTTCTGGTTCGCGGCCTAAAGCGCTTTCATAATCCTTTTCATTTATAATGCCCCCAAGTTCCGTATAGCGGGTATAGGGGTCTTTTTCGCTTTGGACGCTCATATAGACGCAGCTCTTTTATCCTTTTTCATCATCTGCCTATGCGCTATTTTTTGCAAGTATAAAATGCCCGTTGCGCAACCATGTGTGGTTCGGCGAAGTTCTATTTGACAGAATAAGTTTAAACTTGGCAAAGCTGAAAATTTTGCACGACGAAGTTGTTTTTAATGGCAAGTTCATCAGAGCTCTGATCCGTCATTTCCGAACAAGACATGGCAACATGCAGACATGGGAAATGGTTAAAAGAAAAACATACGGGAGGATAGTGATCATTGCGGCGATAACACCGGACGGAGAAATAATTTTGGAGAAAAATTATCGCGTGCCATTGAAGTCCTATGTAATTGAACTTCCCGCCGGACTTATTGATAAAAAGGGCGAGTCTGAAATAGATGCGGCACGCAGAGAGCTTTTGGAAGAAACCGGATACGTAGTGGACAAAATGGAGATGGTCGTCTCCGGACCGTTCAATGCAGGGTTACTTGATGATGAAGTGGCGATTTTTTTAGGAACCAATGCGCGAAAGGTAAAAGAGCCGGAATTGGAAGAATGCGAAGACATTGAGGTTCTAAAAGTGCCCTTGAAAAAACTTCTAGATTATCTGGCTTCTTTGAAGGGCATTAAAGCCGATGTTAAAATACCGGCAATGCTTCCGTACATTCAAAAACGCGGTCTATTTAAATAGGCCGTTTTTCTTTATGTAGGAGGCAATTTTCGGGAGGAGATAGGGGATGCCTGAATATCCTTTTTTTATAAAATTGCGGATAATGGTGCTTGAAATATTTACCCAGACGATATCTTTGTCCACCAGTTTTATATTCGGCGGAAGTTTATCCGGAACTTTTGTTTCCGGTTTTCTTATCGCCAAAAAATTCGCGTTGTTCCAAAGTTCGTTGCCCTTAACCCAGTCATACCTGATATACCACAATAGCTCCGAGCCGATAAGAAAATAAAATTTATTTTTTGGGTATCTTTTTTCCAGTTCAGTTTTTGTATCGTAAGTCGTGGTTAGCCCCGGACGCTCCAATTCCAGCGTTGAAATTTTAACAGGAATTTCCGAGTGGCCAAAAAATTCCTTTATTAATATATTCAGCATTTTGACACGGTGTTTGCCGAGCGTGCCGATGCGCTTGTCTTTTCTTTCCGACGACGGCATTACCCATATCTCAACGCATTTAAAATTCCGCAAAACAGCCTCAACGGCAATGGCGTGTCCGATGTGCGGGGGATTGAACGACCCTCCGTAAATTACTATGTTTTTCTTGCCGTGAGCTCGTCGAATGGTGGTTGACATTTTATTGTTATTATGATACACTAATTTTAGAAAATTGGAAAGGGGATTGAAAAATGATTCTTTTTTATTGTAGCGCGATGGAGGAATTGGCAAAAAAGATATTGACTTCCGAGCGGATTATCTGCGGACGGATAAATTGGGGTAAATTTCCCGACGGCTTTCCCGACTCATTCATAGAAAATGTTGCGTGTAATGTTGACGGTCAGGATGTCGCGTTTTTGGCTTCATTCGACACCCCCGCTGAAATTTTTCGGCAAATGAGCGTGATTTACGCCCTCCCGCGTTATGGGGCGAAATCATTTACAATTATTTTGCCATATTTCCCGACAGGCACGATGGAGCGCGTTGAAAGGGAAGGCGAGGTTGCAACAGCCATGACATTGGCCCGAATGCTCTCTGCTGTCGAATGCAAAGAAGCTTCGCTGGTAATATACGATATCCACGACCTGAAGGAAAGGTTTTATTTTCGACACCCGATTATTCCCAAATTTAGGAGTGCCGCGTCGCTTTTTAATTCGGCTAGGATGAACGGCCCGGAAAGATTCAGTAAGGCGGCGATTTGTTTTCCAGATGAGGGTGCATGGAAGAGGTTCGGGAAAATTTTTGACGGCCGGCACATCCTTTGCCATAAAGACAGGCTTTGGAATAAGCGGAACGTGAAGATAATCGAGGGAGATCCGAAAGGATCAGATGTGATTATCGTAGACGATCTGGTCATGACCGGCGGCACCATTTTGGAATGTGCGGAAGTTCTTGATAGGGCGGGAGTCGCTTCAGTTAGCGCATATGTAACGCACGCCGTTTTCCCTAAAAAGAGTTGTCGCCGCATGAGCGCGTTTCCATTTGCTAATTTTTGGGTAACGGACTCGTGCCCAGAAACACTAAAGGATTTCGAATATTGTGCGACAAATTTCAAGATTCACTCATTGGCAGAACCCATCGCATCAATGTTGTTGGGTAACCGCTAAAAATTAAAACCCCGTTCCGGCATAGCCGAGGCGGGGTGTTTTTTTAACTTATTTCCGCAATCGGAGATTCTTTTTTTATCAATTCGTGAAGAAAACCGTACAGATTCTGGCTGACCGAAACCTTATATTTTGTGGGGTTTGCGGCACGAAGATGGTCTTCGCGCGTATTTTTGAGCTGGTCCATGACATACTGCCTTGTTTCAGAAATCGGAGGAAAAGAAATTCTTAACTTTCTGTCCCATACGCAGTTTAAGAGCTGTGTCACTTTGGATGGAGCAACGAACACTGATTTTGTCTCGGTAAAAGGATGCTTTGCGAGAACTTTTTGTCCGATTTGCGGACGCCGTTCGTTGGTTCTCGTCAGAAGGTCGCAAAGCGGTTTATTGTCTCCGCCAATCAGCCGCCAAACTTCTTTTTTCCCGGGAATTGTTATTTTTCCTGCGTCCTCTGAAAGTTTGATACGCGGCTTTCCTTTTATCTCAACCAGCTTATAAACGCATCCCAGCGCGGGCTGCACCCAGCATGTTCCAAGATAAGTGCCGATACCGTAGCCGTCGATTGAGTGTCCTTGCAGATTCAATTCCTTAAGGACAGATTCATTGATGTCGTTCGAAGCCATGATTTTTTGCATGGAAAGATCATAAGGAACTATTCCGGGATTCTTATATTTTTCACTGACCTCAATTAGCATTTTCCTGATCTCTTTTGATAAATATGCAAGGTCTCCGGAATCAATACGTACTCCTACAGGCTTATACCCGATGTTAAGCAAAGCCATTGCTACACAAATAAAATTTGGGACTCCGGATTTCAGCGTGTTGTACGTATCTACCAACGCCAAGAACTTTTTAGGAAATGCCTGCGCGTACGCAATGAACGCGGCAAGTTCGCCGTCATTTGTTTTTTCGTAACCGAGTGATTTTCTGATTTCCATTACTAAATTAAAGAAGTCGCGTTTTTTTCCGTTTGGATCTAATAGCCCCCTGTTTTTTAATTCTGTGAAATCAGAAAAAGATTGTATAAATGCGTGCGCCATTGTGCCTTGGACGGGAATACCGAAGAGTTCTCCTGCCTGGACGTTGCTTGTTCCGTCGAATCCGCCCATGTAAGAGTAGCGGGAAACGGAGATTGCGCCATCCGGTCCTTGTGCGCGGCGCAGTGCAAATTCTAGAAGCAACTTATCCGGTCCGGCCGCAAGCCGGTGTCTGACGGCATTTGTTACCATGAGACTCGCGAAATTGTTAAGGTTGAGCAGTGTGGTTTCTAAGAGCTGGCCGATTGCCAGCGGTCCCTCTATTCTCATCAGCGGTTCCCGCGGGAAAACCATTGTGCCTTCTTTGACCGCGTAGACTTTTACCTGTGAGCAGTCTATTTTAGCAAGCCATTTGAAAAATTCAGGCTCGGCATTTGGAAGAAGCGTTTTGATGTATCCGATCTGCTCTTTGGTGAAATGGAAATCGCTGATATAGCGAATACATTCTTCCTGTCCGCCGGCAAATGTGAATTCTCCGCCGAAAGGATTTTTTCTGAAAAATAATTCAAATACGGCAGGTTCCTCGTGCCTTCCCGCTTTCCAATAGCCGTAGGCCATTGTTAGCTGGTAGAGGTCAGTATGCGATGCATTCACGAGGGGATTTGTCGGTTTAAGTTTTTTCATCTTCCCAGCACCTCCTTTGTCGTGATGATTTTCGCGCCGGCTTTTTTCATTTCGGCGATTGCTTTCTTACCGTCGTCCGTGTTGATGTTCACGGCGCGCACGGCATCTTTAAGAAGATAAATTGTAAAACCCAGTTTCAGAGCGTCGAGCGCCGTGGCTTTTACGCAGTAGTCAGTGGCAAGTTCGCCGATGTAGAGATTTGCAACGTGCCTGCTGGTAAGCAGTTTTGCCAGATTTTGTCCGGCAAAATTAACGCCACCGAAACCGGAATATGACTTTTCGTCCTCGTCTTCGCTCGTTCCTTTAGTAATAATCTCGGCGCCGATGAAGCGAAGATCGCTGTGAAAGCAAGCCCCGAAGGTGTGCTGAACACAGTGCGGCGGCCAAATGCCACCATAATCCTTGAAGTGTTTGGTTTTCGCCGGATGCCAATCCCGCGTTACAAAGACGGGGAATTCGTTTGCGTTAAATAACTCAACCATAGAATTTAAAGGTGCGACCACCTCGTCTCCGTGGGGGACGGCAAGAGATCCTCCTGGACAGAAATCGTTCTGCACATCTATGATAATCAGCACGGCTTTCTCGGCCACTTTTTTTGCTCTTTTTATCATACATTCCTCCTTGCCCGCCTGAATGCCTTAGCTTTCGGCGCGGCCATTTAGTGTCCTTTATACACTATATCCCTATTGATATAATGTTGTCAAACAACAAGTCCGCAAGTCTTTTTAAACTATAGCATTAATATATAAAAAAGTAAACCCCGTTCGGCTAAGGCTGAGGACGGGGTTGGTTTAGAACCGATAATATCATTCCGATGTTGGACCAGTCCAAAAGCTCATCGCTTATGATTTCTTCCAGAGTCTTTATTTCGATGAACGTTCGCTCGCCGGCTCGGGGTCGTTGACCCAATTCATTATATTTTCTATGTCTCCGTTTTTGAGCGGTTTTAAAACGAGGCGAGTTTTCATCAGAAGAATTTTTTAAGCGCAGACGGCTTTCTTGATCTGAACTCATATAGCTTCGCCGGCCTTGAGCGCGCACCCCTCAAGATTTGCTTTGTCGGACGGATGAGACCCAATGACAGAAATTTTCTCCTGAAGTTTCGCTTATCAATTTTTTTTCCGAAGATTATTTCATAGGCCTTTTGCAGGTCCGAAAGGACGAAGTATTTCGGAAGTAAGGAGTAGACAACGTTCGTGTATTCAAGCTTTGCGCGGAGGCGGAAGAGTGCCAACTCAATAATATCTTTATGATCAAACGCGAGGCGCGGGAGTTTGGTAACATTGTAAAATTCCGGCGACTGGAGAGTTTTTGCCTGCTCTATTTTGAGGTCGTTTTCGCGAACCAGTGCGAAGTAGGTAATTGATATCGTATGCCCCCTTGGGTCGCGAAAGCGCGAGTCAAACGTGTAGAGCTGTTCCAAAAAGCCAACCTTCAAACCCGCTTTTGTTTTTAGCGCTCTCAACGCGGCCTTTTCAGCGGACTCGTTCTTTAATAAGAAAACCCCCGGAAGCGCCAACGAGCCTTTGAACGGCACATTGGTGCGCTCAATTAAAAGCACTTTTAATGCGCCGTCCTGTATTGTAAAGATAACGGTGTCGGCTGTGACGTATGGCGATTCGTAAGTTGCTTGTTTTTTCATATTATTCTTGTGGCTAGGGGCTATTGACTAATTTAA
>Ga0155685_118_pt3 | contig 7250 bp, 8 predicted proteins | sample RifCSPlowO2_01_FD_107342 | JGI IMG/M metagenome (GOLD analysis project Ga0155685, IMG submission 107342) | Candidatus Giovannonibacteria bacterium RIFCSPLOWO2_01_FULL_44_16
AATTTTTGCTATAAAAATTCCTAATACAGCCCCCAACACTCCAAAAAATGCCGATAACCAAATATAAGACTTCATACTCGGCGCAAAATTTCTAGCCGTGGCGGGAGGTATTATTACGAGCGAGCCGATAAGTAAAACTCCTGTAAATTTTATACCTGCGGCGATTCCCAGCGCAAAAATAGTGAGGAACAAAAGTTCCAACATGTGCGGCTTATATCCTACCGACAGTGAAAGGTCGGGGGAAATGAGCGTTAATGAGAATTTTTTATAAAAATAGAGAAGCAAAGCAACAATGCAGAGTGAAATTGCTACGGCTACAAACATATCGGACCGGCTGACAATAGAGATATTCCCGAAAAGCGCCTCCAAAATTTCCTCTTCAGTTGAAAGTAATGCGCCGGCCGCCAAAGCCAGGGTAAAAACAACTCCGACCAAGGTATCGACAGGGAGCTTTGTTTTGTGCTCAACGGTCCAAATAATAAGTGTGCCCAACACCAGAAATATGAAAGCTCCCAAAAACGGATTAAAATGGAAAATGAGCCCCAGCGCAATGCCAGGAAGCGCTACGTGCGAAAGCGCATCTCCGACAAGCGCCATGCGCCGTAAAAGCGCGAAAGAGCCTATCATCCCTCCCGCGGCCGCTATTGCGCCGCCCGCGAACAATGCGTATATAAAATTAGTTGTTTCCATGTGTTTCGTGAATATGATGATAAAATTTCTTTTTCCCGCCGTACAATTTTTCCAATTCGAGCGGTGTCAGCACTTCCGCAGGAGGCCCGAAACAAATCTGATTTTTATTCAGACAAAGAACTTTTCCGACATATTTGTAGACGACCGAAAGATCATGCGAAATGAGAATTACAGCAAGACCCTGCTCATCCTGAAGCTTGTGTAAAAGCTCATAAACGGTTTCCTGGCCGGATACGTCTATGCTCGCCGTGGGCTCGTCGAATAACAAAATGTCAGGATGGCCGATAACGGACCACGCCACCATAATGCGCTGCAGCTCTCCGCTTGATAACTCGCCTATTTTTCTTTTTAGAAATTCCTTCGTCAGGCCGACCATATTGAGAACGCTTTCCGGCGAATGATTTTTGTCTTTGCCCTCATGAGGACGCAGCGTCAAAAATTCCTTTACTGTTATTGGCAGATCTCTTTCCAAATCCAGTTTTTGTGGCACGTACCCGAACTTCGTTCCCGGAGCTTTTATTATTTCTCCTCTGAACCTCTGCGCTCCCAATATGGCGCGAAACAGCGTGGTTTTCCCGGCGCCATTTGGCCCGATTACCGCGAGATTCTCTCCTTTCTCCACGGAAAAAGAAATTCCCTCAAGAACCGATTTCCGGTTCTGCCAAACGGACAGATTTTTTACTTCTAAAATAGGCATGGTTTTTATTGACCTTATGTTGATTATACGCTAGATTTCGTGGAGATAAAAGAATGGTTTGAAAAGAAAAATTTTCCTAATTTTGAGCTATGCCCTGCTTTTTGGCGGCATATCAATGCTTCTATATTCGGCCTATTCCTTTTTCTATCCTAAAAATATTGTGACTGTTGAGAGGATAGCTCCCCCATCGCCGACTTTAACGTCGTGGCAAAAAGAGCTGATTTGCTCGCGCACGAAACCCTCTCCTCTTTTTCTGAATTTTTACGGTGACCTGAAAGAGATGAAGATTGTAATTATCTTCGGCCGCGAAAAAGAACTGGCAAGAATCGTCCTCTACCCTGCCCTTACAATCGGCGGCAAACAAAATAACATTTCCGGGTATGCCGCCGTAAAGGACGGCGGTCTTAAAAGTGTTTACAATTTGAACGAGGAAGAAATAGCGGCATATGCCAAAAATATGACGCTCTCGCCTGATGAAGAAAAATTCCTGAAAGGTTGCTACGCCCGCGCCGACGCTTTCAAGTTAGATATTTAACTTAGGTTCCCGAGACCTAAGTTTTTATTTGCCTTTCAAATATCAATATGCTATCTTTTTTGTAGATATAGGAAAATTGAATGCTTAAACTGGTTTTTTCATTTACCGCAATTGTTACTTTGCTTTTCAGAGCATCCATGGGCTTTACTCAAACCATGCCGAATCAGGCTGAATTTACCTCCGACAGAATGGAATGTTATAGTCCGGCATTGGATTACAAATGCACATACGGCCACCGGCCCGGTACCGATGAAGGAATCAGCGTGGTTGAACGGCCTTCGCTAAACTTTTCGATCACATATCATTATCAGGGGAAAGAACTTGTAGGAATATTTGTCACTCGCGAAGGGAGAGCGCACAGAATTAATAGAAAAAACGAAGAAGACCTTTTAAATTTTCATGAATCGATAAAAACCTATTTTCCGGATGACCTTCAACAAAAATTCCATCCGGTTCTACAGGAATGCAGAAAAAAATAAAAAAAGCGGATTAACTCCCGCTTTTTTTATTTCCCCAGCCACCATTGCCACTCCCGGAGTGGCAATGGTATTCTAAACCAATATGAGAAAAAATCCATTAATAACTGGCGCAATATACCACATATGCAATAGGAGTACTGAGGGAATATCTATCTTTTCGGAAAAGGTTGATGCGAAAAGATTCTTATCGGCATTAGTCCAATCTAATACGACTGGCCTAAGTTTACGGGGCGTTAGACGAATGCCGAATAAAATATTCGGTGATGGCTCGCCTCTTGTAGAAGTATATGCCGTAACTTTAATGCCCAATCACTTCCATATTTGCGTAAAACAATTAGTGAATAATGGCATTACGCTTTGGATGCATAGAGCTTGTAATAGCTTTGCTAAATATTTCAATATTATTAATGAACGAAAAGGGTCTCTTTTTATGGGAAGATTCAAAGCAGTGCCGATCATTGAAAACCGACAATTCTTCCATGTCCTTGTTTATGTTAATTCAAATCCATTAGATCTTTATGCGCCGGAATGGAGAAAAGGTAAAATAAAAAATTGGAATGCCGCAAAATCATTCTTAAATAATTATCAGTTTTCAAGTTTCGGCCTGGAAAACGATAGTATAATTGTCGACGAAAATATTAAAAAAATAATTTCTAACGACAACTTTATAAAATCATTTAAAAAAGAATATGGCGGCCTGGAAAACGGAGTTAAAGATTGGAGCAGCCGCATAACAGATGAATATTCCGATATATTTTTAGAATAATGCTTTTTATGTCGCCTTTGCCACTCACGGAGTGGCAAAGGTCTATTTCAACATTTTGAGCATTTTCTCGCATGGCCAGGCGTTGATGATGTCTTCGCGGGTCGCCCAGCCGCGGCGGGCCTGTGCGATACCCATTTCTAAAAACCGGAAGTGCGCTTTGGAATGCGCGTCAGAATCAATGGACATTTTAACACCCTCTAGAACGCATTTTTTAATGTATTCGTCCTTCAAGTCGGAACGGTCGGGATAAGCGTCTATTTCCAAAACCGTTTTGGTGCGTTTTGCCGCCTTGATTATTTCATCAATATCTAATTCTATCGGCGCTCTTTTATCTATCAGGCGCCCCGTTAAATGGAAAATTATGTCCACGTTCGGGTTCTCCATAGCCATTATTACCCTTTTCGTCTGCGCTTCGCGGGTTAGAGTAAAATGACTATGTACGGCCGCCCCCGCGACATCCAGCATTGCCAGCGTTTTATTATCAATATCTAGGGACCCGTCCTTCATAATATTTACCTCCGCGCCCTTCAAAACCCTAAACGCCTTATGCCCTACGCCAAACGCTTTATTAATTTTATCTATCGCCATCATTTGCTTTATCAGCTTTTTTTCATCTGATCCGCCGGTCATTGCAAGTGCTTTTGTGTGGTCGGTTATTACAATGTATTCCAGACCCATCTCTTTCGCGGCCTTCGCCATTGATTCAATTGAATCTTCGCCGTCTGTCCAATTCGTTTGTGTCTGCAAATCTCCTTTCAAATCGCCGTAGCCGATAAGTTTCGAGAGGCCGCCCGCTCTTGAGGCTTCGAGCTCTCCTGTATTCTCCCGCATTTCGGGCTCGATATAATTCATGCCGAGTGCCTTATAAATTTCTTCTTCCGTTCTTCCCGCAACCATTTTTTTGCCACGCCACAAACCGTATTCATTCAATTTTAATCCTTTTTTCATCGCAAGTTCCCGGAGTTTTACATTGTGGTCTTTTGAGCCCGTAAAATAATTGAGCGCGGCGCCGTACGATTCTTTCGGTACAACGCGCAGATCAGCGTCCAAGCCGTTTTTTAGCTTTACCATCGTTTTTGTTTTCCCTTTTGAGAAAACATGCTCAACAAAAGGCAAGGCGATAAATTTATCCATTATCGTCTCCGGTTTCGCGGATGCTTTGGGAATGGCCAGGATATCGATGTCCCCGATGGTTTCTTTTTTCCTCCGTGCGGAGCCCGCAATAATTGCCGTCTCAATTTCGGCGAATGATCGAATCATCTTTTCCATATTTTTTATCTCCGGCAAAATGTGGCCCAATATTCTCCGCCCGCCGGATTTTTTAAAAAACTCAATCCCTTTTAATATTTTTTCTTCCGACTTTTCTCCAAAATGAGGGAGCTTGCGGATCTTCCCGGCCTTCGCCGCTTTTTCGAGGTCCGCCACGTTTTTTATTTTTAATTCTTGGTACAGCGTTTTTATCATCTTCGGCCCAACGCCCTCAACCGAAGAAAGTGCGGAAATATCCACGGGAATTTTCTTTTTGAGCTTTGAGAATTCCGGAAAACTTTTGCCCCGCAATATCGTCGCAATATGAAACGCTATCCCTTTCCCCACCCCCGGTATCCGGAGCAATGCTTTCTCTCCCTCCTTTTTATAGAGCTCCGAAATATCAGCGCTTTCCGACTCGATGCCAAAAGCCGCCCGCTCATAAGCCCGCGGTTTAAAAAGTACTCCGTCCATCTCATAGAGCATCGCCATTTCGCGCATAATTTTGGCTATTTCCCCGTTGGTCATGGCTATAGTTTAACACGAAACCACGATTTGACAATTTTTTTAAAAGGAGTATAATACAAAAGTGCGCATAGAATAGCTAGTCTTTTCGCGTAAAACTTCGCGTACCATAAAGCATTCTATGTGAGGGAAAATAGGCTTCAGATGCAGAGGTGGATTGCCCGGTGGCGGGCGTTCCGGTGCGCCGGAAAGTTGATTGATGCTTAAAGAAGTTCAAAAGTCTCCCGCACATATATTGTGAACCGCCCCGGGTACCATTAAGCCTGGGGCATTTTTTTGTTCGGAATCCGATCGCGGGATTTCCACAACTGGCCGTCTGGACTGACGATTTTTTTGTTAGAATGATTACGGGAGACCAATGCAAAGACAGACGAGAAAAGAGTGTCGGCGCTAGAATTGGCGTAAGCCATTTCGGAACAAATGACGGAAGCTCTTTTCTTAAGCATGGGGTATGCTGATGCGTGGTGTTCCATGCGTTATGCTCTGCTGCCTCAGTCCAACGTAAACCGGATCGGGCAAATGCCGGATCGCAATCGTCCAGCGCAGGACTTGCACTACCGGCCAGCGGTGAAGCCCTCTCCCACTATTTGACCTTGAGTCCGCCAATTGGCGGTTCCAAGGATATCCACAGTCCCGCCCTATGCGGGACTTTTTCTTTAGTCTATAATGAACTCAGGTAAATATTGGCCGCATACTCCGACCCTGGTCGGAGACGACCTGGCTCAAGGAAACGTGTGCACCCAAGTGGTAAGTCCTTTTTAGGCAAAACCAATCAAGCTCTGTTCGAGCGTCGTGCACACATTTGCTCGTGCCATCATTTGTTCGTTGAACAATCTATCTATTTTTTTAAAAACCCAGGACATCGCGCCTGGGTTGTCTCTTGCCCGCCAAACTGCTTTGCTGTTGGCGGGTTTGTTCTATTGTTTAATTACCGGACTTTTGGGAATAGGCGTAAACGGGGGAATCGATACGGCTCTTCCGCCATCAAGCAAAGGGTATAAATAAAAGAGAAGCAATGCGGCACAGGCGTTTATTATGCCGGCAACAATGAACAAAAACCTGAACCCGAACATGTCTCCCAGTACTCCGCCCAACGCAGCGCCTATCGCACTGGAGATAGTGTTTCCCCCGACCGAAAACAAGCTCCATTCAAATCCTTCCGAGCCCTTATCGACATGCCTCGCAAATAAAGAATAATAAGCTGCCATCAGCGCCGCGTCCCCTATCCCCGCAAACGCCTCCAAAAGATAAAGATGCCACGGCAGATGAATATAAAGCAGCATAAAAGGATATACCGCCGCGAACGCTGCCCCGATAAGAAGAAAATAATAATCATCTTTCTCGCCCTTTATCCTGTCCAAATATTTTGCGAGGGGTATCTGCAAAAAGGACTTCGCTACGGAGTATGAAGCAAGAGCAAATCCGATAGTACTTAAGCTGGCACCCACAATAAAATCTTTAACGAAGACCGCGAAAATCGGGGTAAAAAGAGCAAGGGATACCACGATAAAAAAAAGATACCAAAGCAATATCTGCACCGCCCGGTTTACCGTGATGTTTATTTTGATTTTCATGGTTATTTAATATCTTTTTGTACTTTTATATCTTTTATATTATACATTCTTTTATTAGCAAATTTTTGCATAATTTTGTTTGTCATATATCCGATTGCCGCAAGCGCCAAAAAATAAGTAGCCCCGGCATAGGTAAGCTCCGGCGGTTTTTGGGTAAAAAGATTGATGAGTGTAGCACCAACACCCATCGAAGTTATAACCGTCAGATTTTTAACCGAGCTTTCAGTACTTTTTGCCTGAAGACCCGAAAAAAGATCCAGCGCCGAATTTACATAGTTTTTCGTCATCCCCCAGATATGCTTTATATATTCCAAAGTATCAACCAGCGTTTCGTATTTGAATTCCAAAATATCCGCAAATTTTTTCAGCTCGCCGCTGCTCTTGGCAATTGATGCGCGGGTACGAATATACGCGCCCATTTGGTTTATCCTTGCCTCAATAAGATTTACGGTTTTTGCATAGCCCTCTATTTTGTCTTTGAAAGGCCCTATCTCGTTTCCCTTGATCTTTCCCCTTTCTTTAACTTCCGCAATGCGCTCCCAAATGATGCGGTGCAGATTTAAATATCTGTGAAGCTGGCCTTTGAACTCGCGCATAAAAATCTGCTCGTGTATGAAATCTTCGATATTTTTCAAGTCCTCTTTTTGGTTGTTTATTATGTAGAGCTTATTTCCGCGATAAACCTCGAACTCCTGTTTTGTAATCTCAAAATATTTTTCCTGGCTGAAATCTTTTA
>Ga0155685_124_pt1 | contig 6412 bp, 5 predicted proteins | sample RifCSPlowO2_01_FD_107342 | JGI IMG/M metagenome (GOLD analysis project Ga0155685, IMG submission 107342) | Candidatus Giovannonibacteria bacterium RIFCSPLOWO2_01_FULL_44_16
CAAAAATATATTATTGAACGGAATGGAGGAGAAGATTACGGCGTTCAATCTGGCTCTCTGCGATAAAACCGGAATCGCCAAGTTTTTCTATTCTTCTTTAATGCCGGGGATAGCCTCAAGCGCGCTGGAAAATACCGGAAACCAGGCACAGTTGCAGTCAAAAGATTTTCAGAGCGTTTTGGCGTTTACTTTGGATGATTTTGCCGATAAGTTCGGCTTGAAGCATCCCAACATGTTAAAAATAGACGTGGACGGCGCGGAGGCCAATGTTATTAACGGCGCTAAGAAGATTTTGGCAAGCAATGAATTGAGGCATATTTTGATAGAAATTGATGAAAGAATTGATACTCATACGGACACTATTTCCAAAATAAAAAGTTCCAGATTTAATTTTATCTCTAAAAGTCGGGCCAGAAAATCCGGCAAAAAAGTCCCGGTTGTTTTTAATTACATTTTTTCGAGATGAGTTCGCGTGCCGTGGAAAATGCCTGTTACTATGTAATAGCGGTATTGGTTTTACGTCGGCAGTTATTAATGTAGAAACCAAAGCCAAGTCTCGCTGTTGTATATAAAGCCATGAAGACCATATTAATACCAATTTCTCAGGCCGTTGAGGCCAAAAACATACTTCGAACGACAGTGCTGGCTAGTTTGCTGAAAGATAAAGACACAAGGCTTATTTTTTTAATGGCGAATCAGGTCAGAATTGATTATTACAAAAAAGAGTTCAATGGCCCGAGAATGTATTATGAGGTTGCGGATTTTACAAAAAAGCGCGGTAAAAATTTAGAGAATTTATTTTCCAAACTCAAATATTTGCTCTTGAGAACGGAGACCATGGATCTGAGGCGGAAAATGAAGTTCGAGGAAGACGGCAACAGGCTGGCGTGTCGGGTAAACAAGGTTCTTAACAGGGCTCTTGCAAGGCCTTTTATTAGGCGTAGCGTGAGAGCTTTAGATTATGCATTGGTTAGAAATGATAAATTTAAAGCGATTTTTGAAAAATATGAACCTGATGTTGTTTTGCTTGCAAATCTTTTTGATGATCCGGAAATTCACATTTTGCGCGAGGCAAAAAAACGCGGAATAAAAACAATCGGTTTCGCGAACACTTGGGATAAAGTGACAGCCAGATGCATATGGCGTCTTTTGCCCGATAAGGCAATAGTTTATAGCGATATCGTAAAAAAAGAAATGATTGAGCACAATGAAATTCGCCCGGACAATATTTTCGTTTCAGGTATTCCGCAGTATGACCTTTATTTTACAGAAAAGCCTGCGAGCAGAGAATCGTTTTTTGGGAATATTGGCATTGAGCCTCAAAAAAAACTCATAGTATACGCCCCGAATGGAAAATACTCCAGCGATTCCGATGGATCTACGATTGATTTGCTGCATTCGTTTATCGAAAATGGGGTTTTTGGGAATGCCGAAATGCTTGTCCGTTTCCAGCCAAATGATTTTGTGGACGATAAAGTATTTGAGAATCGGCCATGGCTAAAATATCAGATTCCGGGCATACGATTTGAAACATCTCGCGGCGGTGACTGGGATATGAATTATGAAGACATCCGAATATTGTTGAATACGCTTTCCCATGCAGATTTATTTATATGTCTTACTTCAAGTTTGAGCGTGGATGCCGCAGTTTTTGATAAGCCGATAATAAATATAAAGTTTAGTTCGGGCGATATTAATCATATTAGTTCTGGTACAAAACTTTACGGTATGGCTCATTATAAGCGAGCTATTGGTTCAGGCGGGATTCGTGTAGTAAACAATAAGCAGGAGTTAATTGATTGGACAAAAAAATATTTGAGCAATCCGAAGTTAGACGGAAACGGAAGGGCCAGATTGATCAAGAAAGAGGTTCAATTTACCGACGGTAAAAGCGGAGAACGAATCGGAAAATTTATTTTGAAAGTATTGAATGCATAAATTCTTAAAGGACCATATTACGGAACAGAAATCTGTTATTATAAAAGTTATGGTGGATATTAAAAGAAAAATTTGCTTTCCCATAACCAGCCGGGTGCATTATGCGCGCCAGAAGCAGCTTTTGTCTTTGTTGAACAAAGACAGCCGTTTTGAGCTGCAGGTTGTGGCGGGAGGCTCCGTTTTGTCGGAAAAATACGGGGAAATGTTCGCCAACGCCCTGCTCTCGGACGGGTTTGAGGTAAAGGACGCGCTTTACAATTTAATAGACGGCGGCGGGCATGTCGCGATGGCGAAAACCGCGAGCCTGGTGGCGCTTGAATTTGTAAATACCCTGCACAAGCTCAATTCCGATATTGTCCTTATCCGGGGCGACAGATATGAACAGTTGGCAATAGCAATGGTCGCCGCGTATTTAAATAAAACCATCGCGCACATTGAAGGCGGGGACTCCACCGGAACTATTGATGAAAGTGTCCGGCACGCGATAACCAAGCTGGCGCATATCCATTTTGTGACTAATGAAGATGCAAAAAGAAGAGTTATTAAAATGGGGGAAAATCCGAAATATGTTTTTAATGTCGGTTCTCCGGACGTTGAATTTGTCGCAACCGTGCCAAAATCTTTCGACGGCAGTGTGGTAAATAAGATCGGCGTGGGAACCAATATTGATTTGAATAAAGACTTCGTCATCGTAATGTATCATCCGGTTACTACGGAGAATCAAAACCGCAAAAATACGGAAACATTGCTTGAAACAGTAGATAAAATAAATGTTCCGGCCGTATGGTTTTGGCCAAATCACGACGCGGGAACCGCCGAAATAGCAAAAGCGATACGCGTTTTCCGCGAAAGCGACAAGATTAGGAACGATAATATCCGTTTTGTTACAGATATTTTGCCGGAAGATTTTGTTGGGCTTTTGCGCGGGTCTAAGGCTCTTATTGGCAATTCCTCCGCCGGTATAAAAGAGTGTTCTTATCTTGGAGTGCCTGTTGTGAATATAGGTTCGCGCCAGCAGGGAAGGTTAAGGGGTCCGAACGTGCTGGATGCGAGTAATGACCCGAAAGAGATTAAGCAGGCGATTACAAAGCAATTAAAGCATGGGCCTTACAAAAGATCGGATGTTTATTTTAAGCCGGATACCAGCAAAAATATAGTATCAATCTTAAGCAAATCAGGTCTTTATACCCAAAAGAAATTTTATGAATCATAAAATTTTAGGGGTTATTACCGCGCGCGGCGGATCAAAAAGCATCAATAAGAAAAATATAAAAGTGCTTCTCAAAAAGCCGCTTATTGTATATACGATAGAGGCCGCGAAAAAGTCCGGCGTTTTTGACAGGATAATAGTTTCCACCGACAGCGAAGAAATAGCGGAGGTTTGCAGGAAGCACGGAGTGGAGGTTCCGTTTATGCGGCCTGCGGAACTCGCCGGAGACACAACGCCGCATCTTCCCGTAATGCAGCACGCGGTTTCGTGGCTCCGTGAAAAAGAAGGGTACGAGCCGGATTATGTCATGATACTTCAGCCGACCTCGCCCCTGCGCCAAGCTTTTCATATCAAAGAAGCCGTTCAACTGATAAAGAGCACGGGTGCCGATTCGGTGCTTTCGGCCGCGGAAATACCGGAAATTTTTCATCCGTTAAAAGCGCTCATCCACGGAGAGGACGGATTGTTAAAGCTTGCATCCGGCGCTCCGGTAAGAAAGCGCGCGATACGCAGGCAGGACCTCCCGAAATCATATTGGAGCGTTACGGCAATTTATCTTTTTAAAACAGGACTTTTATACGACAAAGAGGCGCCAAATTTTTACGGCGAAAAAGTCGTGCCTTATGTTATGCATGATAAATATGCGGTTGACATAAACGAACCCAAAGACTGGTTTTTAGCCGAAAAAGCCTTAAAAAATTTGTATAAAGAAAATGGAGATAAAATCGCACATCGTTAAATTAGCGGAGACGCTCTCGGAACAAAAAATAAAATGGGCTTTTGGCGTAACCGGCGGAGGTGCCAGTTTGGAATTGATAACGGCGCTTCACGAAAAGGGAGTAAAATATTATCCCGTGGCGCATGAGGGGGCGGCGGTCATGATGGCCGGAGCCTGCTCGAAGGACGGCATTACGCGCGCCGCGGCGATAACAATCAAAGGGCCAGGGTTTGCAAACGCGCTTCCCGGGATTTTATCCAATAACTATGAGGCAAGGCCCGCGATAACCATAAGCGAAGCTTATAGTCCGGCGACACCCGCACGCAAAATGCATAAACGCCTGGACCACTTTGCCGCCTCATCGGTGTTCGTAAAAGCTTTTTCGGCGGCGGATGATTCTGGAAAAAATTTGAAAGCGCTTCTTGATATTGCCCAAAAAGAAACGCCCGGGCCGGTGCATATGGAGCTTTATGCCGAAGTTGCGGCGGACGGAGTTCGAGAAAATTTTAAAACAACAACGAAATTTTCCGGAGAAGAAATTTTAAAAGAAATAAGCGAAGCCGTAAAAAATTCCAAAAATCCGGTTTTGATACTGGGTTCTTTGGCTTTAAGAAGAGTGGACAACACAGACTGGGCATCTTTTGGAGTTCCGGTTTTTACGACGGCCGCCGCAAAAGGAGCGATAGATGAGAACAGTGCTTATTCCGGCGGGGTCATTTCGGGCGAAGTAAAAGAATTGTCTCCGGAGAATTTGATAGCGCGCGCGGACCTTATTTTGTCGGTCGGACTCCGGAACACGGAGGTAGTGAATGCGGCACCGTACAAAGCACCGCATTTCAATATTGATTCCGTGAGCGGATTTGATGGAGGCTTTAATCCAAAAATAAATTTTCTTGCCGCCTCCGGAAACTTGGCAAAAATAATTTCAGAATTAAAGCCGTTGTTTTCAGGAAAGTCGTGGGGGATGGATTTAATCGCGGAGCAGAATGCGAATTTAGAAAAAGAACTTTTCTCCGCGGACTGGATGCCCGCACCGGTTTTCAGGCAAATACAAAAAGCTCTTCCGGATGGCATGTTGGTTTTGGATACGGGCTTTTTTTGTACGATAGGCGAGACGGTTTGGAAAGCGAAGTTTCCGGATAATTTTTTGGGGAGCAGCAACGGCAGATTCATGGGCACGGCAATTCCCACAGCACTTGGTGCCGCAATATCTTCTCCGGACAAAGACATTATCGCGGTGGCCGGCGACGGGGGGATACGCGATTATTTTATGGAAATAAAACTGGCGGTGGAAAATAATTTGCCCATAATTTTTGTTTTGATGTCGGACGGCACTTACGGTTCAATTGCCGCGTCAGGGCGGACGAAAGGATATTATGAAAATGCGTTTGAGATAAAAAATGCCTCATGGTGGAGGGCGGCGGAGGCAATTGGTTGCCCGGCTTTGAAGATAAAGAGTTCGGCAGAATTGAAAAGCGCGCTGGAAAGTTGGCAAAAAACAAAAGTGCCGATGTTTCTGGAAATGCCCTTCAATCCGGAAAGCTACGCCAAAATGGCAAAAAAATTAAGATGAAAAACGAAAAAAAACATATTTTAGTTTTAGCGGCGGGATCCGTGGGCAGGAGACATCTTAGAAATTTCGCGTCTTTGGGCTGCGACGTTTCAGCAATGGACCCGAGGGAAGACCGTTTGAAGGAAGCGGAAAACGAAGTAAAACTTGTCCATAAATTTAAAAATGCTGAAGAATCTTTGAGCACTCCGGATAAATTTGACGGCGCGGTGGTGGCTTCTCCCACGAAATTTCACATTTCGCAGACCCTAGTTTTATTAAAAGCCGGTCTGCCGGTTCTGCTTGAAAAACCGCTGGCCAAAAATTTGGAGGAAGCCTCGGAACTTTTTAAATTTTTGCAAAGTAATAAAAACGCCAAAGTGCTTCTGGGCTACACTTATCGCTGGTGGCCGTCTTTGAGTGAATTTAAGAAAAAAATATCGGCCGGAGAAATAGGAAAACCACTGCGCGCGGAATTTATAATGAGCGCGCATTTGGCCGACTGGCACCCGTGGGAAAAGTATCAGGATTTTTTCATGGCGAGCCGAGATTTGGGAGGAGGCGCGCTTTTGGACGAATCGCACTGGCTCGACCTTATGATCTGGTTTTTTGGAATGCCTGAAGGAATTTTCGCGAGTATTGAAAAAATAAGCGATCTTGAGATAGAAACGGACGACAATGTGGATATGCTTATCAATTATAAAAATAATTTGCGCGTTTCCGTCCATTTGGACCTTTACGGAAGGCCGCACAGAAAGTCCATCAAAATAATCGGAGAAAAAGGCTCGTTGGATTGGAGCTTTGAAGAAAATCTCGACCGCAATATTATGTTTATGAATTTAGCAAAAGTTTTTTTGGGTTTATTGGATGGCGGGAGTGAATTTGCCTGCGGCGTAGAGGACGGTATCAGCGTGCTTAAAGTAATAGAGGCCGCGAGGAAAAGTTCATCCTCCGGCGGAGTTATAAAGGTATGAGTAAGCGTATATTGGGGGTAATT
>Ga0155685_106_pt1 | contig 5991 bp, 8 predicted proteins | sample RifCSPlowO2_01_FD_107342 | JGI IMG/M metagenome (GOLD analysis project Ga0155685, IMG submission 107342) | Candidatus Giovannonibacteria bacterium RIFCSPLOWO2_01_FULL_44_16
TGAATTGTATATGCGACATCTCTATGGTGGTTAGCTGGTAAAGATATACCGCTATTTTACCGCCGTGGAGATGTTGCGTTTCAGATTAGAATGTAGGGGTGAGTTATATCGTTTTGATGAGTTTGTTGTTAGTTGTGGCACTTGTGGCTTATTTTGGGGTCAATACGCTTTCCGGAATATTTAACGAACAAAGCCTAGTTGGACGAGTACTAGGAAGAATTCATTTCGTGGTTGTAGGGCTTATGCTTTTGATTACCTTAGTTGCCTCCGTTAATCAGGTGCCTTCCGGTCAGGTCGGAATCGTTTCTCAATTCGGAGCTATTATGGAGCAAATTGATGAAGGGTTGCAGTTTGTTGCACCATGGAGAGATGTAAAGTTGGCTAATATTCAGGTACAAACCCATCCTTTCAATAAGCTCACGACTTTTAGCGAAGAGAGTCAGGATGTATTCGTTGACGCCACCCTAAACGTGAGAATCTCCCCAAACACAGTTCAGGCTCTATATCGGAATGTTGGGCCGAATTGGTTTCAGGTCTTGGTATCTCCGCGTGTGCAGCAGAATTTCAAAGACGAGACAGTTAAGTATAAGAGCGTCGATGTTGCGCCAAACCGCGAAAAGATCAGGCATAACGTTACTGAACGATTAAAAAGAGAGTTATCTCCTTATTCTATCGAGGTTACTGATCTGCTTCTCAACAACGTTGATTTTGATCCTGCTTTCAAAAGAGCCATCGGAGATAAGCAAATTGCCACACAAAAGGCTCTTGAAGAGCAGCAAAAAGTTCAGGTAGCGAAATTTCAGGCCGATCAGGCAATCGAGACGGCAAAAGGCGAAGGTCAAGCGACTTTAGAGCGAGCGCTCCGCGAAGCTAAAGCAAACAAGGAGTTAGCCGCCTCAGTTACGCCGGAATTGATAAGATATCAAATGGTTCAGAAATTGAGCGATAAAATCCAAGTCATGATGTTGCCTTCAGGCCAGAATTTTATTCTTGATTCAAGTTTGGTCGGCGGAAAAAAAGATCCTGTAAAATAAATTTTAAAAAAGCCCTTGAGCAGATGCTCTCGGGTTTTTTCTTTTGCAATTTGATCAAATTATTTTTTCCTCCTAATGAACGCGGGGATGGCGTCCCAGTCGGGGTTTTCTGCTAAAACTATTGACAAAAATATCTTGAAATGCTAAAAATGTAGGCGGAAATTGAAAATCCCTGTTAGTCCTGAACTCGAAAGAGCAGGCTTGGGACAGAAGGAGATGGCGAGCATGGAAGAGATGAGTTATGTTAGTATGGCTGTTTATGGTGTGCTGGGGCTGTTTGTCTTGGTTGTATTTTTCAGTTCATGGTTCACGGTAGAACAGCAGACAGCGGGTGTAATAGAGCGGTTCGGTAAATTTGTTCGTATTGCTACCGCAGGCCTCAATATGAAGATTCCGATCATCGAACAGGTGGCCGGACGTCCGAGCCTGCGTGTTCAGCAACTGGATGTGAAGGTAGAAACCAAAACGCAAGATAATGTTTTTGTTCATGTTGTGGTGTCGGTTCAATACTTTGTATTAGCCGACAAGGTTCACGAGGCTTTTTATAAGCTCACTGACCCTGAAAAGCAGATCACATCGTTTGTATTCGATGTTGTGCGGTCGAGTGTTCCCAAAATCAAGCTCGATGATGTTTTTGAGAAGAAAGACGACATCGGCAATGCCGTAAAAGAAGAATTAACCAATGTCATGGATGATTACGGTTATAACATTGTTAAGGCCTTGGTCACGGATATCGATCCAGACGCTAAGGTCAAAGAGTCGATGAATGCGATTAACGCTGCTCAAAGATTACGGGCTGCCGCGCAAGAACAAGGAGAGGCAGATAAGATCATATTGGTCAAAAAAGCAGAGGCCGAATCAGAAAGCAAGAAGTTGCAGGGCGAAGGTATCGCCGGTCAGCGCAAGGCAATTATTGAAGGTTTGCGCGAGTCAGTTGAACAATTTAAGGAAAGCGTGCCGGGGACTTCGGCGCAGGATGTTATGCAGTTGGTTCTTTTGACACAATATTTCGATACATTGAAAGAGATTGGTGCGTCGGCTAGGAGCAATACCATTTTGATTCCACATTCTCCGAGTTCGCTCACCGATCTATCTGAGCAGATGAGAAATGCGATGATTACGGCCGGTCAGGTACATACCAATGGACTCGACAAGGACGGGGAAGTTAAAGCTGTAACAAATTAGTTTAATTTTAAACGAGACATTCAAAAACCACTTCGCGGAGTGGTTTTTTAATCTATTTCTTCCTCCTGATAAATGCCGGGATCGCGTCCCAGCCGGATTCGTCGGGTTTTTATTTTTCTGAAGACGTGCTATAATGAGCTTATGAAAAATATAGTTCAAAAAAAATATATTATTAAAAAGGCGCGGCCAATTTTAAAGAAATCTGGCGTTAAAAAAGCCGCTCTTTTTGGTTCGGCGGCGCGCGGCGATATGACACGAAAAAGCGATATCGATTTTGTAATTGATATTGATAAGAACAAAAGCTTTTTGGATGTTGTTGGATTAAAAATTGATTTGGAGGATGTCCTCGGCAGAAAAGTAGATTTAGTTGAATACGGTGTCATAAAGCCGAGGTTTAAAAAAAGTATTTTTAAAGATCAAGTACCTGTTTTGTAATGAACCGCGACCCAGAACTTCGTCTGCAAGATATAATGGAAAGCATAGGGCTGATTAATAAATATGTCAGCGCTGTTAGTGTCGCACGGTTTAGGGACGATTTAAAGCTTCAAGATGCAGTTATGAGGCGTTTGGAAATTATTGGCGAGGCAGCTAAGAATATACCGGATCGTCTGCGTGGTAAAATGCCAGATGTTCCTTGGAGAAAAATTACCGGCATGAGAGATATGCTTACTCATGATTATTTTGGAATTGATGTAGTCAGGGTTTTGCAAACCATTAAGGAAGATTTGCCGCAGCTTGATTCTGCGATTAAAAAATTTTTGAGTGAAAAACATTAATAGACCTATTTCTTTCTCCTGATAAATGCCGGGATCGCGTCCCAGTCGGATTCGTCGGAGGGGAGCGGGTCTTTTTTTATGCCGTTTTCTCCGTTTGATGAGGAGTGGTTATTTGCTGAAGGAGAGAAACCCTCTGCGCCGTTTTTTAGGAAATCCATTTTAGCGGCCATTGGGGCGGCGGATTTTGGCGCGAATGAGCCGAAAAGAGTCGGTGATTTGCTGGTTTGTCCGTCGGGGAAGCCCGATGCGATAACGGTTATTTTTAATTTACCTTTCTTTAAGCGTTCATCCTGAATTGCTCCGAAAATTACTTTGGCATCTGGGTCAATGGACTCGGTAATTACTTTCGCTGCGGCCTGGATTTCCCACATTGTCATGTCTGGGCCTCCCGCTATGGCGAAGAGCACTCCGCGCGCGCCGTTGATGGAAACGTCAAGCAAAGGCGATGAGATAGCGGCTTTCGCGGCTTCTTCCGCGCGCGATTCGCCTTCGGCGTGTCCGATGCCCATCAAGGCGGAGCCCGCATTTTGCATTATTGAGCGCACGTCCGCGAAGTCCACGTTGATGACGCCGGGCATTGTTATTAAATCGGAAATTCCTTCAACGGCGTGTTTTAAAACGTCATCGCACATCGCAAACGCGGAAAGAAAAGATGTTTCTTTATCAACTGTTGAAAGCAACCTGTCGTTTGGAATTACAATCAATGCGTCAACCGCATCGCGAAGCCTCAATAATCCATTTTCCGCGAGTCTCGCGCGTTCGGCACCTTCAAATGTAAACGGTTTTGTGACAACCGCGATGGTGAGCGCTCCCAAAGATTTTGCCGCCTGTGCGATGGATGGTGCGGAGCCGGTGCCGGTTCCTCCTCCCATTCCACAGGTAATAAATACCATATCGGCTCCTTTAAGGCATTCCAAAATTTCATCTTTCGTTTCGTCAGCGGCCTGCCTCCCAAGTTCAGGGTTCATTCCTGTTCCCAGACCCTTTGTGAGTCCTTTGCCGATGCGGATTTTTTTATGGGCGAGACTTTGGTGAAGATCCTGCGCGTCGGTGTTTATCGCGATAAATTCAACACCATGGAGCTTTGAGCGCACCATGTGGTTCACGGCGTTTCCTCCTGAGCCTCCTGCTCCGACTACTTTAATTCTCGCAAATGATTCTATTTCAGGTTTAATATGCGGCATCGTTGGTTAAATGGTTAAATACTTGAATTGGCAATATAGTAGCGCATAGATAAAAGTGCGCAAGAGTTGACAGTGGATAAAAAGGAGGGTGAGGTTAGGGTAAAAAAGCGCGGAGCCAGCGGAAGAAGGGACCGGAGGGGCTGCGCAAAAGGTGGCTGCCGGAGGTTTTTTCCTCGAGTGCCATCAGTGCAACACCGATGGCCCCCGACCAGATGTTATTTTTTACTTTGTCCTGAAAACCGCCGAGGCTCGCGGGCTCCGCAATGCGCGCCGGAAGTTTTAAATAATCTTTCGCGTATTCCGCGATACCGGGAAGATTTGATCCTCCGCCCGTGATAACAACGCCGGCCGGAAGCAACCCTACTCTCCCGACTTTCTTTAAATGTTTTTCGGTAAGCTCAAAAATGTCGCCGAGGCGCGCGTCGATTGTCATAGATAGTTTCTTCTTTGAATAATGCCCGTAGACAAGGTCGTCTCTCCTTGAAGTGACGGCTGCTGACGCCACCGCGCCGTAATTTATTTTAAGTTTTTCGGCTTCTTCTAAAGTTATTTGAAAACCGACAGCAATATCATTTGTAATATGTCCCGAGCCCACCGGCAGGACTTCGAGCGAATAAGGACGGTTTTCTTCAAAAAGCATGAGCGATGTTGTGGCGGATCCGATATCCAAAATCATTGCTCCGACCTCTATTTCCCTTCGGGTTAACACCGAGCGGGAGAGAGTAAATGGCAAAGCTAAGATATCTTCCACATCAAGGTCGGCTTCGTCTAATGTTTTTAATAAACTTTTAAAATTTTGGGAAAAAATACTGATGAATAAAGTTTCCGCCTCGAGTTTGATGCCCGATAATCCCACGGGGTCATGGGTCAGTGTTTCATTATCTATTTTATAAGAGATCGGGATTTGGTGGAGAATTTCGCGGTTCTGCGCGCGGGAAAGGTTTGTTTCGCTTGTGGCAACCGCGCGTTTTACATCTTCTTTTGAAATTTGCCCGTCAGCGCGTGATATGGCGACAAGTCCTTTTGATTTTTGAAATGCGAGACCGGTCCCGCCTATCCCGACATACATTACGGCGTTATTTGTGCCGGTTGTTTTTTTTAGATTTTCTATCGTTTCTTTTAAAGACCGCGCTGCGGATTCGTTCTCCATAATAACTCCTTTGCGGATGCCTTCCGATGCGTGGCTTGCCGCACCCAATACTTTAACGTTTCCGTCGTTACCAACTTCTAAAGCGACGGCTTTTACGGAGTCGGTACCCAGATCTATGCCTATGACAACACCTTTACTCATTTATTTTTTTAATATTTTTTTCTCTAATTTCTCCATTTTTTTCGCGTCTTTAGTTTTTTTATGGTCATATCCTTTGAGGTGGAGCATTCCGTGTAAAAAAAGATACGGAAGGTTTTTTTCTCCCGCCTGCGCAAGCAGGTTTATATTTAAAAAAATTTCACCACGGTTTTTTTCTATTAAGAATGAAAGAACATTTGCCGTTTTATTTTTTCCCCGGTATTGCCTGTTTAGCTTTCTCATCAATACGGGCGGAGCGAAAACCACACTAAGCTCGAATTTCCCAGGGAATATTTTTTTGTAAAGTTTCTTAAATTCCGCAGTACTTACCCTCCTTTTTGTCAGATTTCGGAATTCTATCAGAGCTTTAGCTCTGACCCCGCCGCGGCGGGATGAAAACGAAGTTTTCATCCAAGTTCGGCTTTTAGGGCTTTTGATATTCTGTCTCCGGACGCCTTTCCTTTTAACGTCGGCATTATTACTTTCATGACCATCGCGAAGTCTTTCTGGTCTTTCGCGGCCTG
>Ga0155685_101_pt1 | contig 5629 bp, 7 predicted proteins | sample RifCSPlowO2_01_FD_107342 | JGI IMG/M metagenome (GOLD analysis project Ga0155685, IMG submission 107342) | Candidatus Giovannonibacteria bacterium RIFCSPLOWO2_01_FULL_44_16
TCTCCTATGCCGGTAATGAAACCTTCGGGGAGCTGTAAGTTTTTTACAAGATCGTGGGGACTGCCGACAGCTAAAAAGAAAATTTTTGTTTGCAACTTCCCTGCGTCCTGTAATTTTTGCAATGCCTTGCCTGCGGATGTGGAGCTGATAATAATAAGATCCAGCCCTGCATCGTTGAGGTCCTTCGCGTAACCGTCTATAATCGTTGCCCGATCAGCTCCGGCATTTTTTTCAATATAAGTAACATTGACCCCTTCTTTATATCCGGCTTTTTCCATGCCCGCTTTAAACCCGGCAATATTCGCGCTTCCGATATCTTTATCGGTCAATAAGAGTCCTATTTTATAATTCTTTGGCGCGACAACAGGCTGATTGCTCTCGGAAATGAATTTCCAAGAATAAAATCCGCCAACCATGATAACCGCCGCCAAAACCGCAACGACCGCGTATTTAAATTTAAAAATCATAATTTAATAAGTTATTCCTGATAAACTTTATTAGCCTGTAAAAGAAGAGGCTCGGGTATTTTTATGTTCATTTCTTTGGCGAGGGCTGTGCTAATTTCAAATTGCAAAGCGGAAGCAAATTCCACGGGAATGTCGCCGGGCTTCGCTCCCCTCAACACCTTATCTGCTATTCTCGCGCTTTGTTTGCCGGTATCAAATCTTGAGACTCCATAAACCATCAGATACCCCGAGCTTACGCCGCGTTCTATATTAAAATCTATGGAGGGAATTTTTGCTTTGCGTAAAACGGGCGCGATTAAATCCGCATTACCTGAAATCGTAGCTTCGGAAGTGGTCATATAAGCGTCAACCTTATCGGCTACGAGTTTTTCCATGGCCGGAGAGACGTCTTCTTTTTTACTCACGTTATACCATATGATTTTTATTCCCAGCTTCTCCGCCCCGGCCTCGTGCGCTTTTAAAATTTCGTTATAGCTTACATGTTTATCATTTACCAAAATCCCCAATTTCTTCATTCCCGGCACAAGGGTTTTTAGGAGTTCTGTTCTTTTTGGCGCGGCCGGCACATTATCCACAACAACGCCGGTCATAAACCCGCCGGGATGCTGGATATTTTCTATGCCGAGCTCGGAAAAATTTCCGACATCCGCAAATACAACCGGTATCGCGGCGTCTTTGTCGGCACCTTTAACTGCGCTGGAAGCGCTTGTGGAAATAGAAACAATGAGGTCCGGTTTTAAAGCAACAATATCCGCCGCCATTTTTTTAGTAAGGTCTCTGTCGCCCTTTGGGTTGTTTACTTCAATTGTTATATCTTTCCCGTCAACATAACCGATCTCTTTTAGCCCGGCTTTTAAGCCCTCCACGCTGCTTAGCTGTAAATCCGAGGCCAAAAGCACGGCGATGCGCTTAGGGGCGCTGCTTTTGACCTGTAAAAACGCGTTATAATACAAAAAGTATGCAGACGCCGCGGTTATTGCAAGAAAAAGCAACAACGTAATCAGAAGTGATTTTTTACTCATAAATTCGTCTAGATTTGTCTATTTTATAATAAAATTCCGGCAACCTTTTATAAGGATAATTATAACATACTTAAATCCGCGACCAGTTGCCTCAAAAATTTTATACCCAGCTTTAGCCAAGGAGGGGGAAGTTTGAACAAACGGCGTTCAGCCGCTGAAAAATCAAGCGAACCGCGCTCGGTAAGAACTGTCCCGTTTAGAAGAGTAGGGTTTGTTTTATCTTTAAGCAGTTTATCAAGGCGGGCTCGCCCCACAACCGACAACAGCTTTGTGGTGATAGCCGATGCCAGATCTTCAAGTTCTCTGAGGTCACGCTCATCTTTTGTTAAAAATTTTGCGGAAAAAGACAGCTTAGAGAGGTCGAGATTGAATCTTTCGCGGATTTCGCTTCGCACTTTTTCCATATCATAATCTCTTGACAATATCTTTTCGAAGCGAATATATAATTCTTCCGCGGCACTTTCCTGCTCTGGGGGCGCGAGGTCTTTAAGCAATATTATCTTGCGGACCTCTTCCCGAATCGGTTCGTTGCCGTGTTTTGCCACAATTAAATCCGCGAGATAGAAAAAAATATCAATGGTGTTCGCAACCGGGATTTTCCTCGGCCCAAACATGTCCCGCCCCTTTGCGAGAATATTATTTAACATTTTTACCAAATTCGTCACCGATAAGCCTGCTGGCATCAGCCAACTGCCTGTTTTGTTCGCAAATTTTTGTTGTGACAATTGCCATAAAAAGGACCAAAAGTCCGTGCGCAAGAGATGCTAAATCGTTCCTTCCATAAAAATATACCCAGCCGGGAGCTATAAAATTCAAAATATTATGATGCATTCCGACCGCGATAATCGCCCACCATCCCAGCCTCCAGTCGGCGTAGAGCGTAAGAAGGGCAAACATTACAAAAAAATGAAAGTGCCATTCAATAGAACCTCCTGTGATATATATTACAAGGTAAGAAAAGACCATCATCGCGTTAGTAACGATAAAACGGTAAACATAATGGTTTTTAAAACGCCCGCGGGTTGTCGTGACAATAAAAGCGGCTAAAAAACCGATTGCTGTTACCCAAATAGTCTCTTTGAGCATCGTTATTCGCCAGGAAAACGGGTTCGGATAACTTGCTGCGGGCGCGAAAAAATATATCGCAAAAGAATAAACCGCCAAAAACGCCGCGCTAAACCAAACGGCCAGAACCATATATGAGTCAACGCGGTCATAATCAAGAATATAATAATTGTCCTTGTTTATATCCGAAAGAAAATCTATTTTCATCAGTTAATTATAGTTCAAAAAATATTTTGCACAACGAGACCTTCCAGCCTTTTGATAAGGCTGTCAAAACCAAGCTCCTCAAATATATTTTTGAGACGGGAAGTCGGGAGTGAAAACTTGCCCGCGGAAAGCGAGAAATCAACCGGAGCATCCCTGCGGACCGTCGCCAGCATTTTCGAAAAAAGAGCGTCTTTTTTGTGTTCAACCAAAAGTTTAAGAATTCTCTCCTTAAGTTTGCCTGCCGCACCGCCGTTCTCGATCTCTTTATATAAATTTTCTATAGTCCCAAAATTTTTTATTATATCGGCGGCTGTTTTTTCTCCTATCCCCGGAACGCCGATAATATTATCCGAAGGGTCGCCGCGCAGACCCTTGTAGTCCGAAATCGCTTCGGGACCGAAACCATAGCGCTCAATGACCTTTTTTCCGTCATAGACCAAAGTATCATCGATCCCTTTTCTCATTGTATAAACCATTATTTTTTCATCTTCCACCATCTGTAAAATATCCATATCGCCCGAGACAATAATAACCCTGAGGTCTTTGTATTCCGGTATTTTTTTTACAATTTCAACTATCGTGCCCAACACATCGTCCGCCTCAAAGCCGGCGGCAGACAAACCGATTATCCCGAACGCGTCCGTGATGTCGTGCGCCCTTTTTAATTGGGCTATCAAATCTTCCTCCGCCTCAGGTCTTTTTGCCTTATAGCCGTCATAACTGTCGTGTCTGAAGGTCGGCCCGGGCAAGTCATAAGCCGCCGCAATATAATCCGGCTTTAAATCACGCACTGCCTTTATCAGCATTGCGGAAAGTCCGTAAAGCGCTCCCGTCGGCTCGCCGGTATTTTTTGATTTGAATTTCGGCAGAGCGTGATACGCGCGGTGGATTAAAGCGTGGGTGTCGAGTAAAACAAGAGTTTTCATTGTTTTATTGAATTATTGTAATTAACCGGTGTTGTGAATGCCCGGCGTGTTTAAAAATTATTCTAATTGTTTTTTTGGGCATCGCTTTTTTTAAAATATTTCCCCATTCTATTAAAATAATGTTTTTAGGGTTTTTGGAAAACTCATCCCACCCTAAAACCTTCAGGTCTTTCGTAGAAATACGGTAGGCATCGATGTGAATAAAATTGGAAAATCTATTTCTTTTCTCCCCCTTAAAATAAGGGGGATTTAAGGGGGTTATTTCATAAACCCTCATAATCACAAACGTCGGGCTTCGGGGATTTTCTTTGACACCCAGTCCTTTTGCAAATCCCTGCGTAAAAGTTGTTTTGCCGGCGCCAAGCTCGCCCTCCAAACTTAAAACCAAAGCTCGCCGTAAGCCGTACGCTTTACGCCCTGTGGCATATGGCATATGGCTTATGGCAATTTCTTTCGCTAATTTTCCGCCGAGTTTTTTTGTTTCTTTGCCGCTTTTTGTTATTACTTCAATAGATTCCATACCTTTTTTATAGCATGAAAGCTTCAGCTTTCATGCTGCCATGGCGGGATTGTTGCTAAAGCAACAAAAAAAGGCGCCAGCTTGGCGCCTTTTTATAATTGCAGTTTTAACAATTATCTTTTTAGCTGTTACCGCCCACGATGATGATATCCGCCGCCGCCGCCGCCGCCACGCGAAGGCGGAGGAGGTGTCGGCCAGAACTGCGGACCTCCCCGCGGAGCCGGCGTCGGATAATATCTTGGTCCGTTCGACCGTGGCCGCGGGTCCAGCCATGCCCCGGTCAACCCCATTGGCGCGTCCATTGTGAACGGGTATGACCTTACCCCGGGAACTCCGGTTTGTCTCAGCTTGTCCAAATCATTTGCCCAGCCGTAGCCTAGCCCGGTAGCCAAATTGTTCCCAAGAAACTGAGTGTTACTGTTCCACTGGTTATAATATTGCGCGTTCGCCGACCCCAAGAACGCCAACATAACAATCGTTCCTAAAAACAAAACTGTCTTTTTCATGCTTTTCACCCCCCTCCTTTGCCGAATTCCCTTTTGAATTAGGACACTCTGCGCGCGAAAACATGAGAGAATACGAATATGAGAAAAAAACAAAACATGGCGGCAGCTTACGAAAAGCGACCGCCAAGAGATTGGTTGGTATCGGAGAAAGAAATATAGCCTGCGACGAATTGCGGAGCTTCTCAATAGGAGTCCCAACACTATTTGCACTGAACTGAAGCGAAACCGTACACATGGGATATATGATTCTCGGAAAGCTCATCACAAGGCTTATGCGAGACGCAAATATGCTCGCTACCAAGGCAAGAAAATTGTTCACCAAAAAGCATTGAAAAAGGAGGTGGATTCCCGGCTTTTGGACGACCAATCGCCTCAAGCGATTGCTCGGCGCATTAGCCGTCGTGAAAAGCACTTACCTTCCGTATCCAAGAACGCCATATACCGGTACATAAAGTCAGTCTATGGCAGAAGAATTGAAACGCATCGGCTTCTCCGTAGGCAGCGCAGAAGGAGAAAGCGCGGAAGCAAGAAATCGCTTTCAGAAAGAACCTTCATAGACAAAAGACCCAAGTACATCAGCGAAAGGAGCCGTATCGGAGATTTTGAGGCAGATTTTATTCTCTCCGGCAAAAGCGGAAAGGGCATCCTTCTGACTGTAGCCGACCGAAGAAGCCGCACTTCATTCATTGAGCAGATTCTCAATGTGAAGATCGAAAATGTCCACCGAGCATTCTCTCGTATTAAACAGAGATTCCCTGAGATGAAAACGATGACGACAGACAACGATCTTCTTTTCGAGCGACATAAGGAGCTTGAAAAACTATTGCATATCAAAATATATTTTTGCCATCAATACCATTCATGGGAGAAGGGAACGATCGAAAACACTAACGGGGTAATACGCCGCGATATTCCC
>Ga0155685_127_pt3 | contig 5206 bp, 4 predicted proteins | sample RifCSPlowO2_01_FD_107342 | JGI IMG/M metagenome (GOLD analysis project Ga0155685, IMG submission 107342) | Candidatus Giovannonibacteria bacterium RIFCSPLOWO2_01_FULL_44_16
TAATGGCACAGGAGAATTGTTTAAGATAAGTACCAGCACCGCCTCCGCCACTTCCACCGCCTTCATCATTGATTCAAACGGAAAAGTTGGAGTTGGCACTACTACACCATCGCAAGAATTGTCGGTGGCTGGCAATGTTCTCTTCGGCGTCGGCGCGGGTTCGGTTTTGAATTGGAACGCTGGGACATTGAATTGGATTCAGAAAGCCACGACCACGATTTTGAGTAATTTCAGTTACGCCTGGTCGCTGGCCACTTCCACTACCGCTACGCCGATTATTACCATTGACACCACCGAGGGCACTGGCAACTCTTACGCTACCACGACCATAAATAGTGGCTTGATTCTGGGCAACTCGTTTGAATACGGCGGCGAGAGCGGTATCACTTCCATCGGCTCGCTGGAAACCGGCAATTTGAATTTTGACGAAGATGCCGGCATGGTTCAATGGACCGACTTGCCACTTGTTTCCGCGTCAGCGGGCGCGCCGCAGGGCTATACGGCTTTTCTCGGCGGTTTGGAAATGATTAGCGTCTACGGAAATCCTTATGCCAGTGGGGCAGGATTTTCTTCCTACGGCGTGGGCATCGGGACGACCACGCCCGGCGCGATGCTTTCTGTTCAAGCCACTTCAACTGGCACAGGATTTTATTTAGTCGGCGCGCCGGGCGGAACTTTTCCTCTTCTTAACATTTCTTCATCAACTTCAGCTTGGGCAACCTCTACCGTTTTCATTATTGACCGGAATGGAAAAGTCGGTGTCGGGACGACGACACCATGGAAGGCTTTGAGTGTAAATGGGAAAGTGGCGTTTGATAATTTGTCCGTTGCCGGCGGAACGAGCGATCAGAATGTTTGTATAGATACATCAACTAAAGAAATCACCTACGGCGCGTCTTGCACTGGTTCATCGCTTCGTTTCAAATATGATATTAAGGACTTGAATGTCGGCTTGGCGGAGGTGCAAAAATTACGGCCGGTGTCATTCGTCTTCAATGGTATGGACAGCTCCAATCAGCGAATAGGTCTTATTGCCGAGGAGGTCTACAATGTTGATTCGCGCCTCGTGTTTTTTGACCAAGGTTCCACCACCACTCCGCGTGGCGTGTATTATGAAAATGTCGTACCGGTTTTGGTAAAGGCAATTCAGGAATTAAATTTGAAAATTGACGGGTTTGCCAGCACAACGGCGACCACCACAGGTTCAACGGCAATGTCTTCATGGCTGGATAATATCTGGAGCGCGATTCTGGATAAACTCGCTTCGCTCGGTACGAGAATTGCCCAAGGTTTGTTGCAGGTTAAAAAATTAGTGGTGGACGACCAGCTTTGTATCGGTGGGACTTGCGTGACGGAAACACAATTGGCGGCGCTTTTAAATAATTCTCAAGTTCCAAATCCCAATGACCAAACAAATCCCAATGACCAAAATTCAAATAATCAAACTGGGCCGACAATTTTGATTCAAGGCAACAATCCGGCGAATATAGAAGTAGGGGCGACTTATGTTGATTTGGGAGTGATTGCCCGAGATAGCAACGGACTTGATTTGAGCGTTCGCAATTTTGTGAATGGCACGCGAGTTGACCAAATTTCTTTGGACACTTCCACTAGCACTTCTTACACCATTGATTATTCGGCGACGGATAATAATAATTTGACGGCGACCAGTACGAGGGTGGTGAACATCATAGCTTCACAAGCTTCTACAGCTTCCGAAGCTTCATTAGCTTCCACTACCCCCGAAATTATTCCCGAGGTTCCTCCCGAAGCTAGTGCAACTGATGTAGCTATTGAAGCCACTCTTGATATCGCTGGAACGACCACTCCACCTGTGGTAGAAACTCCAGCGGAAACCGCTTCAACAACTGAACCAATAATTTAAAAATATGAAGCAAAAATCAAAATCAAAAATCATAATTTTTCTGATAATAGCCGCGCTCGCCGCGAGCGCGGCTGGAATCTGGTATTTTTCGGATTTTTCTTCACCCGAAAAAAGGTTAAACCTTTCTCCAGATTTAAGGTTTAACCTTTATAACTCAGAAGAACTCGGTTTTTCTTTCCAATACCCACCGAACTTCGTGATTTCTTCTTTTGAAGAAGGAGAGGCGACCATAATTTTGGCGACCGCAACTAGTACTGACGCAAGTTTCCAAATTTATATCACCGCATTTGATGAACCGGGGGACATGATAACCGCCGAGCGCGTCCAGCAAGATATTCCGGATATCATTATCAATGATCCGCAGGAAATTACCATTGGAGGTTTAGCAAAAGGCATTTCTTTCATTTCTGAATCCCCCGAGGGTTCAACCTCTAATTCTGAAATCTGGTTTGCCCACACCGGCTGGCTCTACCAAATCACCGCGCCCTTATCAGATGACACGCTGTTGCAAAGAGTGTTAAATATGTGGAAGTTTGAATGACCCAAAGATTTAGGATTTAGGATTTATGAATTAAGATTAAAGAATAGAAAAAGATATGGAAAATAAAAAGATACAAGATTTAAAAATTGAAAACGCCATGTTTAAAAATTCTAGAATTTTACATTTTAAATTGTCATTTTTCATTTTGCTATTTACATTTTGTATTTTTGCGCCTTTTGGCGCTAACGCCGCCACCATCGGAAAACCCTCAAATTTTATTAATTTCAACCGCGGCCTGGTTGGCTACTGGACTTTTGACGGCAAAGATATGCTGAACGGCAAAGCGTTGGACAGAAGCGGCAACAACAATACTGGCACTCTGGTCAACATCGCCACTTCCACCTTTTACAAAGCAGGCAAAATCGGCCAGGGGTTTAATTTTGACGGGGTGAATGATTATGCTAGTACCACAATAAATTTGTTTTCTGCTAATACTCCAGTGACAATTAGCGCTTGGTTTAAAACACCTATAACTAATACAGTCGGAACCGTAAAAAATATTGTTTTTATACCTAATCAAACATATGACGCCGCAGGAATAGGAATGATAAATGGTCAAATAAACTTTTCAATTGGTACTGAAGAATATGCTACTGGGTTACACTCTTCTACAAATGGTTTAGCTATAAATCGATGGTATTTGGTAGTAGGAACATTTGATGGAACCGTACAAAAGCTTTATATCAATGGCGTATATGTCACCCAAGCATCATCTGCGACTTTGAATGCGTTTTCTTCATTGAACATTGGTAGAAGTGCGTCCAGTGCTTCTCGTTATTTCAACGGCCTCATCGACGACGTCCGCATCTACAACCGCGCGCTGTCGGCGGGGGAAATCAAACAGCTTTACAATATGGGCGGAGACAAAATCGCCAAAACCGTGGCGCCCGTCAACAACCTGAAAAGCGGCCTGGTCGGCTACTGGACATTTGACGGCAAAGATATGCTGAACGGCAAAGCGTTGGACAGGAGCGGCAACAACAATACCGGCTCTCTTATGAACATCGCCACCTCCACCTTCTACAAAGCCGGCAAAATCGGTCAGGGGTTTAACTTTGACGGGGTGAATGATGGTGTAAATTTAAACAGTAACACAAATTTTAATTTAAGCGGTAGCAATGCTTTTACCATCAGCGGTTGGGTCAAACCAACCATAATTTCCAGCTCATACAAAGCAATTTTCGCTAGAGGTTTTATTGCTAGTTCGGCCGTGAACAGAACATATTACTTGAGTTCCCAAACAGGGGCTGGCGATGGCTCAAGAATAACCGCGGGTGTAAGCGATGGAACTAATGTTATTACTTTAACCACTACCGTCAATGGTTTTTTAGTCGCAAATCAATGGATATATATCACTTTGGCATTTAATGGTGTCGAAAAAACCCTGACTCTTTATAGAAATGGGAATTATTACACTCAAGCTACTAATGCTTCTTTTACAACTATTTGGGATGGAGATGCGGCAAATGACAGACAAACTGGAATAGGAGCAACTTTTACAGGCGAGATTCCCGCTCAGGTGTGGCAGGGATTTTTAGACGATGTCCGCGTCTACAACCGCGCGCTGTCGGCGGGGGAGATAAAGCAGTTGTATAATCTGGGGAGGTAGGGGTAAGGAGGACTTGTAGACACGCCGTGTCCACAGGTTTGTGGACACGGCGTGTCCTTAGGTCTAAAATATAAACACTATGGCAAGGTTGGAAACCATTGTTGAAGGCGCTTATGTTCATGTGCTGAACCGGGGTGTGAAAAAGACCTCGATCTATAGACAGAAGAGCGATTTGTGGCGCTTACTTTTTAACCTTTTTTACTTGAATAGCAAGAAAATTCCAGATAATTGGAATCGCGTATTAGATAGGGAAGACCAACTTCGAAATTTTGTTTGGCCCAAAGAATGGGGAAAGAAGGTACCACTAGTGTCGGTGCTCGCTTATACCATTATGCCGAATCATTTCCATTTAATTCTCAAAGAGATAAATAAAGGTGGCATCAGTCAGTTTATGCATAAATTTAGTATGGGTTATTCTAAATTTGTTAACACAAAATATAAAGAGACAGGTAGTCTTTTTCAAGGACCATTTAAATCCGTTGTGGTTAAGAGTGATAATCAGTTGCGTTATCTCGCGACTTATGTAATGGTAAAAAATCCTTTTGAACTTTATCCGAAGGGTGGAATGGAAGGTGCGATGAAAAATTTTGATGAAGCGTGGCGATGGGCGATTGACTACCCATTTTGCAGTTTGGTTGATTATGCCGGTGGCAGAGATTATTCTGTTGTCCTGGATAAAGATTTGTTGGGAGAAATTTTTGTTAAGCCGAAAGTTTTTAAAGATTTTGCGCGTGATTGTATCTTGGGGCGCAAATTAGGTGTAGGCGAACAGGATTGGGAGTAGGAAATGTTTAAGAAACAGAAAAAACAGAGCTGTGGACACGGCGTGTCCACAGGTTAAGATTTTCTTTGTAAGATTATGTTAAAATAGGATAATGTTGAGAAAAGGGTTGAACAAAGAAATCAGGGTGCGGTTTGCGCCGTCGCCGACGGGGTGGCTACATTTGGGAGGCGCGCGAACAGCGTTGTTTAATTTTTTGTTCGCGCGCCAACACGGCGGGAAATTTATCTTGCGCGTGGAAGATACCGATAAAGAGCGCAATAAGCCGGAATACGAAAAGGATATTTTGGAAAATTTGGAATGGTTGGGTATAAAGCATGATGAGTTTTTTCGCCAATCAGACCGACTGGAAATTTATAAAAAATGTTTGCGGCAGCTTTTGGATTCTGG
>Ga0155685_143_pt1 | contig 2382 bp, 4 predicted proteins | sample RifCSPlowO2_01_FD_107342 | JGI IMG/M metagenome (GOLD analysis project Ga0155685, IMG submission 107342) | Candidatus Giovannonibacteria bacterium RIFCSPLOWO2_01_FULL_44_16
GGCCTTGCTAATGAAGGAAGAAGCGGTTCGATCTCCTTCCAAATAGCGTCAGGCATGAGAAAATCTCTGCGGACTTTTGTTGTTTTTTTCATTCTTCCAGTATAACAGGAATTGGGTTATTGGGATAGGCTCTTAGTCCGTTCTGTATCGTATAATTTTTGTTCGCTTGGAATATGACTGCCTCCGTCCAATTCAATAGCTAATCTTGCTTTTGGGCAGTAAAAATCAAGAATATAACCGCCTACGCTATATTGTCTGAAAAATCTTTTATTTCCCAATTGTTCTCTGCTCAAACATCTCCATAAAATTCTTTCTGTCTTAGTCTGATTGTACCGCAATTCTTTTCTCCTATCTCTTAAAATTTTATTATTATAAATATGCTTCATATCTTCGCCCCCTTAAGATAAGGGGGGCTATGGGGGTTATCTCTTCGCTAGTTCCACCAAATTTTTAAAAAGCATGGCAACGGTAAGGGGCCCGACTCCGCCGGGGACGGGCGTGAAAAGCGAAGCTTTTCCGGCGACCGAAGGGTCAACATCGCCGCGCAACGCGCGCTCCGACCCTACGTCGGAGCTTCCTGTGGATGTCCCGCAATCTATGACAACAGCACCTTCTTTTACCATATCCGGCTTGATAAGATGCGAAACCCCAACTCCGGAAATAATAATATCCGCATTTACAGTATATAGCGTCGGGTCATCGGTATTTTCATCTATTGCAGTTACGGTCGCCCCACGATTTATAAGCCAAATGGCGGCGGGCTTTCCAACAAGCCTTCCGGTCCCCAAAACCACAACTTTTTTCGTCTTAAGCTCTACGCTATACGCTTTAAAAATATAATCGATTGCACCGACCACAGGAGGCAATATTTTACTTCTTCCAGACGAAAATAATCCGATACTTTTTGAAGAAAGCATGTCAGGATCTTTTTCCGGAGTTATCGCGTCCAGAATATATTGGGTATTTATTTCTTTCGGCAAAGGCAATTGGATAATAACACCGGTGTTTTCTTCAATGTGGACTATTTCCGAGACTTTTCCCCTAAGTTTTGAAGTGGTAATGTCCGCCGGCAATTCATATATTCTCACATCAATTCCGGCCGCGCCGCCGAACCTTTTTTTCTGCTCCAAAAATTTTCGCGTAGCGCCCTCCGAAGCTTTAGCGAAGGATGGGTCTACATTTATAACGGCCAATCTTATCTTTTTACTGATATTTAAAACCTCCGCTTTTAATTCGGCTTTAATTTCTTCCGCAAATTTTTTACCGTCGATGAGCATGCTTTTAATACGTGTTACTAGTTCGGCGTTTAATTTCATTAATAAAAACGATTCTTTCTCTAGGAAAAATCTCGTAAAGTATTCGATAATTGCCAACTCGTCTCCTCCATGTATTCTCGTAACCACCCAACTTCTCTTTATCGCCAACAAAAGGATTGGCGCTCATTTCTCTCAAAATCAGCCTAATTTTTTCAGCGTCGTTGGCAGGAAACCGTTTAATTTGTTTTTCGACGCTTTTTGGTATGATTAAGCGCCAATTCTCGTTCGAGTTCATCTAAAGTTATGTATTCGCCTTTAGCAAGTTCGCGCCGGCTACGTTCAATGGCGCGTTTTTCTGAAACCGTCGCTTGCACAATAGGAATAATTTTTTTAATTTCAACCTCAAAAAACGCCTTATAATTGCCTTTGGGCATCAGTACGAATTCTCGTCCCTTCTTAATCTCATTAGGATTCGGTATTGTCATTGCTTTATTCACATTTAAAGCATACCATAACCAAAGAAAAAAGGAAGCATTGTGACTGCCCGCTACATTAAAAGATATTTTCTTTTTTCTTTAAGGTAAGGGATGTTTATGAAATCGGAAATTTTTTGGCGAGTTTCAAAACTTCTTTTTTTATTTTAGAAGTTTCTTTGTGGCCGATAGCTTCGTGGATCAATTTTGCAATCTCTTTCATTTCAGCCTCTTTCATTCCTCTCGTTGTGAGTGCTGGCGCGCCCAGCCTCAAGCCCGACGGGTTGAAAGGTGAGGCATCTCCCGGAACCGTATTCCTGTTCGCGATGATACCAACTTCTTCCAAAGATTTTTCCGCTTCTCCACCCGGTATTCCCAATGGACGCAAATCTATCAAGATTAAGTGTGAATCAGTACCGCCACCCACAAGCGTAAAACCGAGATTAGTTAATTCCTCCGCCAAAGCCTTGGCGTTTTTTACGACCTGAACCGCATACTTTTTGAAAGAAGGCTGTGATGCTTCCCAAAAGCAAACTGCTTTGGCCGCGGTAACGTTGTTGTGCGGACCACCCTGCATTCCGGGAAAAACGGCTTTGTCTATCTTGTCGGCAAGCTCTTTTTTGCAAAAAATTACGGCACCTCTTGGTCCGCGC
>Ga0155685_117_pt1 | contig 1270 bp, 1 predicted proteins | sample RifCSPlowO2_01_FD_107342 | JGI IMG/M metagenome (GOLD analysis project Ga0155685, IMG submission 107342) | Candidatus Giovannonibacteria bacterium RIFCSPLOWO2_01_FULL_44_16
GCCAAAAAAAGATGAAACCGCGGTGGAGACGGGCCGCGAACGAAATAGATTCGGCTTTGGGAGAAGCGCTCGGAGAACTCTATGTTGCGGAGCATTTTCCGAAAGAAGCGAAGAAAAGTATCAATAAGCTCGTGGACAACCTGATTTCCTCATACCGCGAACGGTTAAAAGCGCTCGATTGGATGGGAAACACAACCAAGAAAAAAGCTTTGGAAAAATTAAGCGCTTTTATCAGAAAACTCGGATATCCGGATAAATGGAGAAATTACGGCAAGCTAAATGTCTCGCCTGATTCTTATTTGGAAAACCATATTGCGTCGTACGCATTTGAATTTGTGCGCAGTATGAAAAAAATAGGAAAACGTCCTGACAAAAAAGAATGGGGAATGACGCCGCCTACAGTGAACGCTTATTATAATCCGCTTTTTACCGAAATAGTTTTCCCAGCGGGCATAATGCAGCCGCCTTTCTTTGACCCGAACACGGACGACGCCGTGAACTACGGCGCAATAGGCGCGGTAATCGGTCACGAACTCACGCACGGGTTTGACGACAAGGGAAGTACTTTTGACAAAAATGGTGAAATGAAAAATTGGTGGGCAAAGAGCGACCGGAAGCTGTTTTTAAAAAAAGCCAAAGGCTTGATAGACCAATATGGTAAATTTGAAGCCCTGCATGGAGTGTTCGTGAACGGCAAGCTGACGATCGGAGAAAACATCGCAGACTTGGGCGGGCTTATAATTGCTTATCATGCTTACCAAAAAGCGGTACGGGGAAAAGAACGGAAAATTATCGGCGGATTTACCCAGGAACAAAGATTTTTTCTGGGAGCGGCATATGCGGAATGCGGACAAGCTAGGGAAGCGGCGTTGAGACAGCAAATCAATACAGACCCGCATTCGCCGTCTGAAGCAAGGGTAAATTTGCCGCTTGCGAATATGACCGAATTTTACGAAGCATTCGGCGTCAAAGAAGGCGACAAAATGTGGCGCCCTGAAAAAGACAGGGTTGCAATTTGGTAAATTTATGCCGCCCGGAAACTTATAAATTTCCGCGCTTTTCTTTTTTAATAGCCTGTGCTAGCATTCGTATATTAGTATTTATTCGTAATTTCGTAACCTTATGAAATTAGCTGTAATTGAGACCGGCGGGAAGCAATATTTGGTTTCCGCGGGCCAAAAAATAATGATAGAGAAGATATCCGACGAAACGGGCCTGCCTGCGCAGGCAGGCGGCAAATTAACTTTTGATAAAGTTCTGATGTTAGCGG